>ENA-ORND01002529-ORND01002529.1-human-gut-metagenome-genome-assembly--contig:-NODE-2529-length-11036-cov-2.808852_pt1 | contig 11036 bp, 10 predicted proteins | sample MGYA00242111_ERZ509014 | MGnify/ENA primary metagenome ERZ509014 (study PRJEB26280, sample SAMEA2338694) | human gut metagenome | biome: human gut; feature: human-associated habitat; material: faeces... | reverse complement strand
ATAGACGCAACAGCGTCAACTCTCAGACCGTCAACGTGATATTTTTCTATCCAGTAAAGAGCGTTTGAGATAAGGAATGACTTTACCTCGCCCTTTGAATAATCGAAAACTCTCGTTCCCCAAGTGAGGTGATCTGCCTTTTTCGGGTCAGAGTATTCATATGACGGACCTCCGTCAAACTCGAACAGTCCTGCCTCATCTCTTGGAAAATGCGCAGGCACCCAATCAAGGATAACGCCTATTCCCGCCAAATGGAAAAGGTCTATCATTTTCATGAAGTCATAAGGCGTGCCGAAACGTGAAGTCGGCGCAAAATAGCCGATACCCTGATAGCCCCAAGAGCCGTCAAAAGGATATTCCGCCAACGGCATAAGCTCGATATGAGTATAGCCCATTTCCTTTATATAAGGGATTATAGTATCTGCAAATCTAACATATGAGAAATATTTTCCGTCAGGACAAGCCTTCCATGAATTGAGATGTACCTCATAGATATTCATAGGACAATTGTAGATATCCTTAGACTTCTTCTCGGCCATCCACTTTTTATCGCTCCAAAGATAATCGTCTATATCGAAAACCTTTGAGCCGGTGTTCGGAGCGACCTCCATGTGTGTGCCGTACGGATCAGCCTTATAATGGGTCTTGCCGTCACAGCCGTGGATACAGTATTTGTATGTATCATAAGTCTTAAGCCCTGTAACAAAAGCCTCCCACACCTCTGAGTCGTCTATCTTCTCCATTGGAGTGGCATTTTCGTCCCAGTCATTGAAATCTCCCACAACAGAAATGCCCTCAGCATGTGCTGCCCAGACTCTGAAATAATATCCTTCTATGCCGTCTTTCTCTCCCTTATGGCAGCCAAGAAACTTATATGTTTCGCAGTTTGTGCCATTGTGGAAAAGATAGAGCGGCAGTTCATAATCCTTTGGAATAATATCTATCATAATTCAGCCTCCCTTGTCTTTTTGTGAAAACCGCTGAATAATTTCGGTGTTTCATACTTACATTTTAATCTTTTTTGAACAAATTTGCAATAGTTTTAGTAGTTATTCTCGTATTCGCACATATTTCAACAGATAGTTTTATATATTTTGCACAATAGATTTTATATAATAACATAGAAAAAGTAAAGTCAAAGTATACAAAAGTAAAAAATTGCAGGCAAAAGTCGGCAAAGTCATTTACATCCATTTTCCATTCTCGTCACGAAGGAAAATTTTTGCGGCAATAATAGTTATATCGTCACGCCTGCCTCCTGTTCGCTGAGCAAGCGCCTTTGCGCCAAGCACCGTGACTATCTCCTGAGCGTTCATTCCGCCGCAGCGGAGTATCTCTCGTGCTGTAGCGTCCTCGACACCGTCTGAGGTCATAAGCAAAACGTCCCCGTCAAATAGCTTAAGCTCGCTCACATCAGGTGTACACTCCGCAAGTATCCCAGCAGGAAAAGCCTGTCCGCCGATAGATTTAAGACCGCCGTCACGGAAAAGAAAGCTTTGCGCCGCACCCGATTTCAGAAACTGCACCGTTCCGCCGTTAAGCTCCAGCCGCATTATATCAAGGGTCGCAAAAGATTCCTCCCAGCCCTTAACTCTGAGCATAGAATTTATAAGCCTATGGGCTGTCTGCATAGACATTCCCGATCGTATGAGCCTTGTAACAAGACTTACGGAAAACAATGAATCCAGTCTTGCTCTTTTTCCTGTTCCCATGCCGTCTGAAAGGACAATATACTTTTCGTTGACGCTTGAATCGAAAACTTCAAAGCTGTCCCCCGAATATTCTCCGCTTGACGAAGCTGAAAAGCTTTTTATATCAACTGTGAATTTCGGTATTTCCGCAAAGGACATTCTGGTTATATTATCCACCTTGACTATCACAGGCATATCAAGGTCATAATCTATCATTTCTGAAAGCGTTGCTGTGAGCCTTACAAGATCGCCCCTGAACTGCGCAGTTATGAAAACGTCCACACGCTGACAAAGGTTTTCGTCTATGTAAACGCAGGCTTTCACATTTGGATAGCCAAGGTTTGAGAAATGCTCCCTTACTCTTGCTGAAAGCTGAGGATCAACGCTTCTCACCTGACCTGCCCTGAAAGAAAGGTCGGATAAGATATCCTCCATGGAGGAAAGCTGTTCGCTTAAAAACTCACGCATTTCACGAACTCTCATGCTGTCGGCACGTTCTGCCACAAAGTCGGTATACAATTCATTGAAGCTTTTGCAAAGAAGCGACTTTCTCACACAGCCTCCCAAATGCTTTTCAACGTCGTCAAGGCTGAGGTTATTATATGTACAAACTATGCTTTCAAGCTTTGAAAAGCTGTCATCAAGCTGTACACAACGCTTACTGCACACTGAGTACATATCGCAATCGGTACAAACAACAGATCGTACACGCTTTGACAGTGTAGCTTCCTTTGAGCGTTTATCTATCGCCGCAGTGACCATTGTAAGCTGACCTCTGATACCGCCCAAAGTTCTCGAAGCCATGTTGAGCTTTGAAGAAGTGGTCTGCCCTACAAGGTCAACGGAATTTTTCACTCCCACCACTTTTTTTGCCACCCTTTTTATCACAGGAACAGGCAGGGCTATAAAAAGCACAGAGCCTATAAGCAAATCAGCAAACATTGAAAATGTATCACCGTTCACGCCCATTGCCACAAGGCTCACAAGTGAAACCGCAAGGAAAACAAGCACTATCACAAGAGAGCCGAATTGCAGAAAAGCTCCGCAGATAAGTCCTGACGTGGCAAGCAAAAGTGTATTTCTCGCAAGTGACGGAGTACAAAGGAGTACACCGCAGGTGGTCAATGCACCAACAACTGCACCGCCTATATTTCTATACTTTCGCACTGCCATAAGCATAAACAAAGTGCCTGCTATCCTGCCCAGGTTCACCACATGGAGCGGTGCGGCAGTAATGGTCGAGATAAACATAATATAAAGTATAGCTGTGAAAACTCCGTTTATTCCTGTGAGGTCAAAAACACCGCTTCGGTTTCTTTGACGTTTTACGGTCAATGCAATAAAAACAACACAGCCACACATGAGCGAGCTTATCATTCGCAGTGAAGCCGTATATGTATCCGACGGCATTGCCACCGACATTACACAACTGAAAAGAAGCATTGCTCCTGTTGTGATGAGCGACACAAAAACGGGGTCGTCCTTATGGTCGGCAGAGGGCATCACAAGCCTTACCGCCCCTATAACAAGTATCGCACAAAGCTGAACGATACCCTCTGAGAATGTTCCGCTTACAAAATATGCAAGTGCAGAGCCTAAAAAAGCAGGTATCACATTAGTTCCCGAAAGCACTGCCACCGCCACGTTCATTGACGATGGGAAGCTTAAGATCTTTCCGAAGCTTGCCGCAAACGCTGCTGCCGCCGATAAACCAGCCATAAGTACATTCGTTTTGCCTGAGGTATGAAATTTTGCCGTATGCCGTATTTTTTCCATTGCTTATCACGTCCTATGTTTCCAAAATGTAATAATTACATTTTAGCAGGACTATCAAGCGAAAGGTGTCGCAATATGGGCTTGAAATTGAAATACTGACCAAATTTACGGACAGATCTCATAACTTTCAACGTCATGAAAATCTGCTGTTGAAATTTGGGATAGTTGCCGAGCAACGGACGGACGAAATGGGACGTCGCATTTCTGCTTGCAGAAACTGTGCGACTCCCCTGCAAGTAACGAAGTCTAATTGTACAAAAATATGTACAGTTATATAAGCTTTCTAAGGGCTTCGGAAAAGGTTATGAATTGCTCCATGGAAAGTGCTTCAGGACGAACGGAGGCAGGCAGGTCGCTTTGCTCTATCGCCTGATTTACTATAGATTTATCTATGCCCATTGATGATGATACGGAATTTGAGAGGGTCTTTCTTCGCTGTGAAAATGCTCCCCTAGCGACTTTAAAAAAGAACTTTTCGTCCGTCACGCCCTCGGGGGTCTTATCACGGATATCAAACCTCACCACGCAGCTGTCAACGTTAGGCGAGGGCATGAAGCTTCCTCGTGATACGTTGAAAAGCAGTTTCGGTACAGAAAAATAATTTATTGCCACTGTGACTGCTCCCATATCTCTTGTACCCATAGGGGCACAAAGACGTGTGCCTGCTTCTTTCTGAACCATGACAGTAACAGACTTTATTGGCAGACGTTCTTCAAGGAGCATCATTAGTATAGGCGAGGTTATATAGTAAGGAAGATTTGCACAAACGGCAACGTCCATACCCTGAAATTCCTCGGCAATAAGCTTATGGAGGTCAGTTTCCATGACGTCGGCGTTTATTATCTTCACATTGTCATATTCTGCAAGAGTTTCTGCAAGAACCGGCATAAGCCTGTCGTCAATTTCGATAGCCACCACCTTGTCGGCACGCTTGGCAAGCTCGTTTGTGAGAACGCCTATGCCTGTGCCTATCTCGATTATGCCGAAGCCTTTTTTGGCATTGCCCATTTCGGCTATCTTGGGGCAAACGGAGGGATTCACTAAGAAATTCTGACCGAGAGCCTTGGAGAAAGTGAAATTATGTCTTGCGAGAACATCTTTTATCACACTTATATTAGAAAGATTATCCATTTATTAATACACCTCAGATTAACTGATAAATCGACAAAAAATTAACAAAATAATTATATCATATTAACAAAAGATTGTCAACTGATTTGGAAAAGAATAATATTCCTATGAAGTAAGGAATGACCCAGCGGAGCGATTTCTGCTTTGCAGAAATCCGACGTCCCGACCCCCTCGCACGTCTTTGTACATCTGCATGACTTTATGGTAAATTCAAACCTCGTCACTTCGAGCGGGCTGTCGCATTTCTGTGAGCTTGCGAACAGAAATTTCGCCAAGCCCCTACAAGCGTGATAGGATAGTTTTTTGTTCTGTCCTACAATGGTTGTAATCGTGGACTTGTTTCTTCGACGGGCGAACGCTGTTCGCCCCTACAGATTTGTTGCCATAGGTTTCGTGTTTCAGTCGTTTTTTTATTTGATTTTCAAGTTGCGTTCGGGGTGCGACATTGGGTATTATGCCCTTGGTTGCGTATACACAAAATACCGCAATGCACACCCACGCTTTGACACAAGTACTCTACAGCCTGTTCCAGAAACGCACCTCGGTTTCACTAAGTCGCAGGGCTTGTACGTGCCCGCAAGTATCAAAACGCTTTCTACTTATCCCCGAAAAGCACCACTTTTGTTGCATAAAAAATGCAACAATTGCAGAAATGTTGCCAAATTAAAATATAAATCATTTGTTTGCACAAATTTGTGGGGTGAATTTTGTGCAGGGTGATGATAAAATGTTAGTTATCAGAAAATAAAAAATAGATGCTTTTGGCATAGGGGGTATGCTTATGAAGAAATTTTTGGCTATAGCGGCTCATGTTATCAGTGGTCTGGGAAATGACCTTTTGGGCTGGGTGATAATCATTAGCTTTGAGCTGACAGGCAGTGAGGGGAAGTTTCAGTACGGTGTTTTTCATTGGATAATTTTTGCTTGTGGTTTGATACATATTGCGGTGAGCGTGCTGTACAGTTTGTTAGTTTGGAAAAAGGGTACGGCGAATGGTCATGCTCTGTCGGGAAAAATTCTTGCAGTTTATGACATCATTATGACGCTGGTACCTTATATGTACTGGTTTGTGGTTTGTGTGCTGTAGGTTTGGGTAAGGTGAAACTAACGGACGAGGTTTGCCGTATGGCTTTGGATAATATGTGATAGGTTGGAGGTTGAGCGTTATGAAAAAATTTAGGACGGTGGCGGCTGTTGTTATCATGTTTTTTGCGGCTATGGCTGGCTATTTTGTTGGGGCAGCATTGCAGGAGGAAATGGGCGGTGCGATACTTTTTGCGGTGATAACCGGGTTTGCTTGCGTTATTTACAATATGGATAATCGGGAATAGAGTTGGTGTTGTTTAACGGATAGAAAGGTGAAAATATGGAAAATACGTTTAGTGTGAAGATGATATTTCACTTTTATCACAGTGTGGTAAAGGCGGAGCTTAAAAGGAGAGGCTTTCCTAAAGAGGTGGCTAAGAAGATAGAGGAAGAACATGGGAAGATAGTTGCGAGGGCTAAGGATATTGGTAAGTCAAAGCTTTTGAGTTCGTACATTATGGCGAGCTATTACATTGCCATGAACAGGAGCACAGGGAAGTCTGCGCAGGAGAATTTTGAGATATTCCGTGACGGGCTTTGCGCTTCAAAGCTTTTTCACAAGGTCATGGGTGATGTGGACAGTTATCTTGACCCTAAAAAGATGCCAGGGCGTTTGAAATGGTCGGAAGACAGCCACAAGAGGTTATATGAGAACGATTGGGTGGTGGATATACTGCCGGGCAATGGTGAATATGACCTTGGGTATGATTATCACGAATGTGGGGCGTGCAAGCTTTGCAAGGACGAGGGGTGTCCTGAACTGGCGGCTTACATATGCAGAATGGATTTTGTGCTGGCGGACATGATGAACATGAAACTCGTTAGGACGGGAACTATTGCTGAGGGTGCACCATACTGCGATTTTAGGTACAGCAGGAAGAAGTGACAGGCTCATAGGGGCTGAGAGTTATTTAAGAGAAGGTAAAAAAGAATGAAAGAGTTGGAGTATCCATTTGACAATGGGTTTATAATGAAAAAGAAAAGGTCGCTGAAAAGGCAGCTTTTGGGCGACGGAGCGGTGCGGCTGAAAAAGAGGGTGGCTGTGCTGGGCGGCTCGACTACGGACGATATCGTGTCGGTATTGGAGCTGTTTTTGCTTGACATGGGCTTTGAATGTGAGTTCTATCGATCGGAATACGGACAGTTCTGGCAGGACGCTGTGTTCTCAAACGAGGAGCTTGACCGCTTTAAACCGGATATCGTTTATATACACACGAGCCTTAGAAACCTCAGCTTTTCACCTACCCCCAGGTCGGGTGAAGAGGAGATAGAGCAGGGGTTGAATGCTGAGCTTGACAGGCTTTCTCAGGCTTGGGACGGAGTGAAAGAGCATTTCGGCTGTCCTGTGATACAGAACAATTTTGAACTTCCGTTTTTCCGCCTTATGGGAAACATGGACGCTTCCGACAGGCGTGGAAAGGTGAACTTCGTCACGAGGCTCAATTCGGCTTTGTATGACAGGATAGCCCAGAGGCCGGAGGTTTATCTCAATGATATAAACTGGCTGTCAGCGGCATATGGGCTTGAAAAGTGGAGCGAGCCGAAGTATTGGTATCTCTACAAATATGCTCTCAATATCGAGGCTATACCTGAGCTGGCTTTTCAGGTGGCGAATATTATAAAGGCTATCTTTGGCAAGAACAAAAAGGCGCTGGCTCTTGACCTTGACAACACTCTTTGGGGCGGCATCGTTGGTGACGACGGTGTGGAAAATCTCGAGATAGGCAAGGAAACGGCTGAGGCAATGGCTTATTTTGAGTTTCAGCAGTATGTTAAGGCGCACAAGGACTTGGGCGTGCTTTTGACGGTATGCTCCAAAAACGAGGAAGAGAACGCTTTGGCTGGGCTTTCCCACCCTGAGGGCGTGCTAAGGCCTGATGATTTTGTGGCGATAAAAGCCAACTGGCTGCCAAAGGACAAAAATATCGTTGACACGGCGGAGGAGCTTAACATTCTTTCTGAGGCGTTTGTTTTTGTGGACGATAACCCTGCGGAGAGGGAGATAGTCAGGGGACAGCTTGGGGGAACGGCTGTGCCTGAGATAGGGGAGGTCACGGACTACATAAGAGTGCTTGACCGCTCGGGATATTTTGAAACTGTTACGCTGTCGGAGGACGATCTCAAACGCAATGATATGTACAGGGCGAACGCTCAGCGTGCAAAGGCGCAGAGCAGGTTTGCGGATTATCATGATTATCTTTTGAGTCTTGAAATGACGGCAGAGATAGGGGATTTTTCGCCTTTGTATCTGCAAAGGATAACTCAGCTCACCAACAAGAGCAATCAGTTCAATCTCACCACAAAGAGATACACTGCGGAGCAAATGGAGGCGGTCTATAACTCTGATGAATACATAAGGCTGTATGGAAAGCTTTATGACAAATTCGGTGACAACGGCGTTGTGGCGGTGACTATCGGAAAGACAGACAGCGAGGACAAGGGCAGGCTTGATATCGAGCTTTGGCTGATGTCATGCCGTGTGCTGAAAAGGGATATGGAGCTTGCTATGCTGGATAGTCTGGTGGAACAGGCGAAAAAGCGTGGCATAAGAGAGATATACGGGCATTATTACCCTACGGCGAAAAATAAAATGGTGGCAGGGCTTTATGAAAGCTTCGGCTTTGAGAAGATATCTCAGGACGAAGAGGGCAACACGGCTTGGCGGCTTTTAGTTGAGGGGTATGAGGATAAAAATACTGTTATAAAGGTGAAGGAGGAGCATTATGCTTAGCAAGGACGAGATAATTGAAAGACTTGATGATGTTTTCAGAGATGTTTTTGATGACGATACTTTGGAGGTGGACGAGAACACCGCGGCTGATGATATCGAGGATTGGGACTCTATCGAGCATATCACTCTTATCGGTGCGGTGGAGGACGAGTTCAAGATGAGGTTCAAAATGGGCGAAGTTTCGGGTATGAAAGATGTGGGCGAGATGATCGGCATTATTGAGCAGAGAGGCAAGTAACAGGCTGTTTGCAAAATATGCGTGAGAACGCTGTTCTTTTTCTGAATTTTGTGGTTTCTAGCGGCGGTATGGCTGAAAGGCTGTACTGCCGTAAACTTTTAATGTAAATTCATAGGTTATACTTGAAATATCTGCGAAAATGGTTTATACTATTGGTAATAAAACTATTTTACGGAGGATATTATGGAAGATAATTTTACCCTCTGTCAGGGCGTATCTGTGGGCGGAGCGGAAAAGCTGAGGTCTTGTTGCCACATTCAGGGGGATAATATAAGGGGTGTGCTGAGTTGTGACATCATGGCGAAGGTCGCCTGCGGTGTGATAGAGAAGCTCGCTGAACCTATATTCTTCTTTCTGGAGCTTCCTGACAGCGAGAGAGATGGATACAAGACCTATTATCTTGATAACTGCACGAAAGAGGTCGCCCTTGCTATAATGAAGCGTTACGGCACTGTGCTTGTAAATGACGGAGTATCGAGATTTGGATTTGGCTCGCACAAGAATGACGAGGAGATATATTTCACAGACTATCAGGAATTTCAGATATACTCACGCAATCCAAAGAAGCTTGAGAAGCTTTTTGACAGACTTGGGATAGACGTTGTGGGTGAAGATGAAGTTGTAACACTGTGGGACTTGATAAACGAGGACAACGCCGGTTGTATCTCATGCGTTGAGGCGGACGGCGAAACGGTTTTTGACATACCTGAAAATCTAAAGTCTGAGGGTATGTACGAAGCTGAATGAAAATACAGGAGGAATGTACATGAACATCTGGCACGATATTTCACCAAAGGTGATAACAAAGGAAAAATTCACGGCGGTAATAGAGATACCAAAAGGCTCAAAGGTAAAATACGAGCTTGACAAGACCACGGGTCTTCTGAGAATGGACAGGATACTTTACACATCGACCCACTATCCTGCAAACTATGGTTTTATCCCTAGGACGTATGCAGAGGACGGCGACCCGTTGGACGTACTTGTGCTTTGCTCGGAAACGCTTGCACCTTTGTCTTTGGTTGACTGTTATCCTATAGGCGTTATCTCCATGCTTGACAATGGTGCAGCTGACGAGAAGATAATCTGCATTCCGCTCAATGATCCTACATACAACATATATAAGGACATTTCAGAGCTGCCTAAGCACATTTTTGATGAGATGTGTCATTTCTTCTCGGTATACAAGGCACTTGAACACAAGGACACTGTGGTCGATGATGTTAAGGATCGTGAACACGCTACTGAGATCGTGGCACAGTGTATCGACAGATACATTGAGAATTTTTGCAAGTAAATAACTGAGGCTTGGCGGACGCACCCCGGTGCGTCCGCTTTTTTACTGCATATTGTATTTCTACCCTTGCAGTTGCCTTTTTTGCCACTTTATTTTGCGGTTTTGTGCAATTTTACTATTATTTTTGGCTGTTTTAACGTTAAAAACCCTCTCTCATGCTCCATTCCTCTTCAAACTTTATTTTCTTTATCTAAGCAATGAAAATTTACAAAATCGGATAGTGTAATAATTAAATTAGAAAACAAATTTCCTTGTTACCGAATTTTAACCTTTTTGCGACACTATATTCTACCGTTCATCACCCTTCTTGCTTTTTCTGTCACAGCGTCAGAAATAATTGTGCTTTTTTTCGCAAAACCTATTGACGTATACTATATGTTGTGTTACAATAACTTTATAAGGTCAATACGATGTGAATGTGTGTGAGTTTCGCGGAAATATCTGCTATCTTTATACAGGCGCAAATGTTTAAAGTACCACAAGATATCGTATGACGTAAAATTAATTAAAAGTTTACAAATTACAAGACGGTGACAAATTAAAAGGTGAAAGTTACAAAATCCCCCTAAAATCTCTCTTAAATTGACCAAGTGTCCAAGAAAAATCCCTTGCAAAAATTCACTTTGGGAAATATTACTGTTGCAATTTTCTATAATATAGTGTATAATTATTGTACGGTGGTTAAAAGTGCAAAAAAGTGGTGATGAGTGCTTCAAAAGTGGCATTTCATTGCTTAACTCGGTCAAGGGAGGTGAACGGCTTGCTGGCGTGCTTGCTTAAAGGAACTTACAATCAGACTATGGACGCTAAAGGAAGAATGACTTTTCCTACTAAGCTCAGAGAGCTTATCGGCGAGCGGTTCATTGTAACTAAAGGTATAGACGGCTGTCTGTTCGTTTATTCCCTTGAGGATTTCGAGAAAAGAGCCGAAAAGATCAGAAGTCTGCCTATGGCTAAGGCGAGAGCTTTACAGCGAAGCTTTATGGCGTGGGCATGCGAGGTCGAGCCTGACAAGCAGGGCAGGATACTTGTTCCGCAGTCGCTGAGAGAGGTGGCAGGGCTTGAAAAGGAGATCGTTGTGGCCGG
>ENA-ORND01002525-ORND01002525.1-human-gut-metagenome-genome-assembly--contig:-NODE-2525-length-11043-cov-7.512013_pt1 | contig 11043 bp, 8 predicted proteins | sample MGYA00242111_ERZ509014 | MGnify/ENA primary metagenome ERZ509014 (study PRJEB26280, sample SAMEA2338694) | human gut metagenome | biome: human gut; feature: human-associated habitat; material: faeces... | reverse complement strand
CAGCTGCCGGAGCGGTGCTTAAGCCGCAAGGCGGGAATTGTGCGGTGTTGCCATAGGAATTTTGGGGGGAGGGTGCTGGTTGTGAAGTATGTGCTGAACAATAAAAGTGGCTGCAGGGCGGGATGCCCTCATTCCGCCGGGGTGGAATTTTGCCGATTGTGACAAACGCTGCAAATGATTTGTAGGGAACGATGTTCGCATCGTCCCGCGGGCTTTGGCTTTGCATCAAACGATAAAAAGTGTGATGTGCCTTGCCATTTCCTGTAAGGCGGGGTCACCTGACCCCGCCACCCTCCCCATATAAAACCCTCAAACATATGTGCATCGTTCCCAATTTTATAGCCTACCCCCGCCCTCCACAAAAAATCAGCAAAAACTATTGCAATCTGCATAAAGTGCGGTATACTAAAGCAGTAAAATAATATTTACGCAGAGTAGAAACCCGCGCGTTAGGCAAAGCGGCAATGGCGCCGCTTTGCCGCAGTGCCTGACCAACGGGGAGTTGTGGCAGGACGAAGATGCAGGGCAGGGGAGTGCAATGTGCACGCCGCTGCCGGCACGCGGTGCAGGTTTCGCATCCCACTGCTGCATAAAGGTGTGCAACGGCGGGTGTGGTTGCACACCTGCCCTTTATCCTCCCTTGTGCGGCAACACGCACGATGGAGGTATTTTATTATGCAAAAATCCGTTCAAGTTCGTACCCCGCTGTATGCCGCGGCCTATTGGCAGCAGGCCGCCGATGAGTTTAAGAACATCCGCGTTCTGGCTTTTGCCGGTATGGTCACGGCGCTGGCCATTATTCTGGAAAGCTTCCCCATCTATCTGCTGGGCCAGAGCCTGAAGATCTATTTCAGCTTTGTGGTGGTTTCGCTGGGGTGCGCCTGTTATGGCCCGCTGGTGGGCATGGGCGTTGGTGCGGTCATTGATACGCTGGGCTTTCTGCTTTCCAGCTATGGCGAGCCGTATTTCCCCGGCTATCTGATTACGGCCATGTTGTCCGGCCTGATTTACGGCGTTATGCTCTACCAGCGCAAACCCACCATCCCACGCCTGATCGTGACCCGTCTGCTGATCAATTACGGCAGCAATGTGCTGCTGGGCAGTGTGTGGAAAGCTATGTTGTATGGCAAGGGTTACCTGTATTACCTGAGCACCGGCATGGTCAAAAACACCATCATGATCCCCATTGAAGTTGCCTTGATGTGGCTGGCCCTGAACGCGGCAGAAAAACACGGCCCGCCGCTACCTTCATCAGCGCTGATGAAGCGCAGATTTTTTGTTCAAAAGTCATACTTTGATACGAAAAGATTGTGCGTTTTGCTGGCAGAACGCAGCCGAAATTTGAAAATTGTTCCGTAATTTACAAACTTTTAACAACGTATTCACAAAGCATTGAAAAATGTCCCCGCCGCGTATACAATAACATATGTGAAAAGAATGTGTCGGATTTCCTGCAAGCATGCAGCAAAACGGCGCATTTTTGGTTTCAGGACCGTGGCTCCGGCTGGCAGCGGCCCAGACGTAAAAAGAAAAGGAGCACTTACACATGAAAAAATTGTTGGGTATTGTGTTGTCCGCAGCTATGCTGCTCAGCATGGCCGCCTGCGGCAGCACTGCTGCATCCAGCGCAGCAGCAGATTCTACCGCTGACGCTGCCACTGCTACCGATGCAGCTGCCAGCGACCTGAAGGTTGGCGTTATCACGATTGGCGACGAGACGGAAGGCTACACTGCTGCGCATATCAACGGCATCAAGGCTGCTGCACAGAAGCTTGGCATGAGCGACAGCCAGATCGTTTGGAAGTACAAGGTTCCCGAAGGTGCTGAGTGCTCTGACGCTGCAGAAGACCTGGTTGGCCAGGGCTGCAACCTTGTTGTTTCCAACTCTTACGGCCACCAGACCTATATCGTAGAAGAAGCTGAAAAGTACCCCGATGTCACTTTTGTTTCCATGACCGGTGATTTTGCTGCCCTGACTGGCCTGGATAACTTCAAGAACGCTTTCACCAATGTTTATGAGAGCCGTTATGTTGCCGGTGTTGTTGCCGGTATGAAGCTGCAGGAACTGGTTGAGTCCGGCACCCTGACCCCGGAGACCCAGCCCAACAGCTTTACCGCTGACGGCAAGGTCAAGATCGGCTATGTCGGCGCTTACAACTATGCTGAGGTTGTTTCCGGCTACACTGCATTCTTCCTGGGCGTGCAGAGCGTTTACCCCAATGTTGCCATGGAAGTTATGTACACCAACTCCTGGTTCGATATCGACAAGGAAGGCGCTGCTGCCGAAGCTCTGATTGCAAACGGCAGCGTGATCATTGGTCAGCATGCTGACTCCACCGGTGCTCCCGCTGCCACCCAGAAGCAGAAGGATGCCGGCAAGATCTGCTACTCTGTCGGTTACAACATCGACATGCTGGAGACCGCTCCCACCGCTGCCCTGACCTCCGCCACCAACGTTTGGGAAGTTTACTATGAATACCTGTTCAAGAGCATGATGGACGGTGAAAACCCGGCTACCAACTGGTCCGAGGGTTACAACGAAGGCGCTGTTGCCATCACTGACCTTGGCCCCGAAGTTGCCGAAGGCACTGCCGAGAAGGTTGCCGAAGTGGAAGCAGCCCTGAAAGATGGCAGCCTGCATGTGTTTGATACCAGCAAGTTCACCGTCAACGGTGAGACTGTTACCACCGCTCCCATCGACCTGACTTTCTATGATTACTCCACCGGCACCCCGGTTGCTGTGTACCAGGGCGATACCGAGGAAGCCATCACCGATGGTTACTTCTCTGAATCCACCCTGCGCAGCGCTCCGTATTTCTCCCTGCGCATTGACGGCATTACCGAGGATGCAGACCCGGTTGCCTGATCCCACAAACTGAACTGACATGGAGGGAAGCTCTGCCTGTTACTGAACAGAGCTTCCCTCTATTGGTGTTTACGGCACCGCATGATGGATTTTTACAGAGAGGAGCATTCCCATGCCGCAGACTGAGTACGCCATCCAGCTGGAACATGTAACCAAAACTTTTGGCCCGGTCATTGCAAACCATGATGTTACCATGAATATCCGCCGCGGGGAGATTTTGTCCCTGCTGGGCGAGAACGGCTCCGGCAAAACAACCCTGATGAATATGATCGCCGGTATCTATTACCCGGACGGCGGGCAGATCATCGTCAACGGCCAGCCGGCAGATATCCGTTCCCCGCGCGATGCCCTTGCCCTTGGCATTGGCATGATTCACCAGCACTTCAAACTGGTGGATGTGTTTACCGCCGTGGAAAACATTGCCCTGAGCATGGACAAAGGCGAAAAATTTGACCTGCGCCGCGTGCGGGACAAAGCCCGTGCGATTTGCGAAAAATACCAGTTTGCGCTGGATCTGGACCAGAAGGTTTACGAGATGAGCGTGAGCCAGAAGCAGACGCTGGAAATCGTAAAGGTGCTGTTCCGTGGTGCAGATATCCTGATCCTGGACGAACCCACCGCCGTGCTGACCCCGCAGGAAACCGAAAAGCTGTTTGCCGTGATGCGCAACATGAAGGCGGACGGCAAGGCCGTGGTCATCATTACCCACAAGCTGCATGAGGTGCTTTCGGTTTCGGACCGCGTGGCAATTTTGCGCAAGGGCGAATACGTTGGCACGGTGGAAACCGCCACCGCAACGGAATCCAGCCTGACTGAGATGATGGTGGGCCAGAAGGTGGAGCTGAACATCAACCGCACCACGCCGCAGGACCCCACCCGGCGTTTGGCTATCAGCCACCTTTCGGTGCGCAGCCCCGAAGGTACCAACGTGTTGGACGATGTGAGCTTTGATGTGTATGGCGGCGAGATTTTGGGCATTGCCGGTATTTCCGGCAACGGCCAGAAAGAACTGCTGGAAGCCATTGCCGGTTTGCAGCATACCGAATCCGGCTCCGACGTTAAGTTTTTTGCCCCCGGCGAAGAGGACAAGCCGATGGAGCTGCTGGGCAAGAGTCCCAAGGACATCCGCGATGCCGGTGTACACCTGAGCTTTGTGCCGGAGGACCGCCTGGGCATGGGCCTGGTTGGCACCATGGGCATGACGGACAACATGATGCTGAAAAGCTATGGCGAAGGCCGCTCCCCGCTGGTGGACCACCGTGCCCCGCGTGAACTGGCCGAAAAGATCCGCAAGGAGCTTGGCGTGGTTACCCCCGGCCTGAACACCCCCGTTTCCCGCCTGTCCGGCGGCAATGTGCAAAAGGTGCTGGTTGGCCGCGAGCTGGCGGCTTCGCCCATTGTGCTGATGACGGCTTACGCCGTGCGCGGCCTGGACATCAATACATCCTACACCATTTACAACCTGCTGAATGAGCAGAAAGAAAAAGGTGTTGCCGTGATTTATGTTGGCGAGGACCTGGACGTTCTGCTGGAGCTGTGTGACCGCATTCTGGTGCTGTGCGGCGGCAAAGCCAACGGCATGCTGGATGCCCGCACCACCACCAAGGAAGAAGTTGGCCTGCGCATGACCAACCTTGTACAAAAGGAGGGCAAATGATGAGCAAAACTGCAGCTGAACCGCTTGTGCGTATCTCCAAGCGGGAGGGTACCACCTTTGTGCAAAAAGTGCTGGTGCGTGCCATTGCTATCCTGCTGGCACTTGTTGTGGATGCGTTCTTCATCTTTTTTGTTACCGGCCTGAACCCCATCAGCGTGTACGGCGTTATGTGGAACGGCACGTTTATGAACACTACCCGTTTCTCTTGGGCGCTGCGTGATCTTTCCAGCCTGCTGTGCATTGCCATTGCACTGGCTCCTGCCTTTAAGATGCGCTTTTGGAACATCGGCGGCGAAGGCCAGGTACTGATCGGCGGCCTGGTCGCGGCGCTCATCATGGTGTATTTTGGCAGCAGCCTGCCCGCACCGCTGCTGTTTGCCGCCATGGTCATCGGCAGTGTGCTGGCCGGTGCCATCTGGGCTTTTGTTCCGGCCTGGTTCAAATCCCGCTGGAACACCAATGAAACGCTGTTCACCCTGATGATGAACTACGTTGCCACCAGCATTGTGGCCTGCATGACGAATATCATGCGCGGCCAGGCATCCAGCCTGGGCACCCTGAACAAAGCCACCAAGGCTGGCTGGCTGCCCGTGATCAACGGCCAGCGCTACACCATCAATATTATTGTGGTGCTGGTGCTGACCTTTGCGATGTACGCTTACCTCAAATACTCCAAGCAGGGGTACGAGATCAGCGTTGTGGGCGAGAGTGAAAACACCGCCCGCTATGCCGGCATCAATGTCAGCCGCGTGATGATCCGTACTATGCTGCTGTCCGGTGCCATCTGCGGCCTGTGCGGCTTTTTGGTTGTGGCCGGTAAGGACCAAACGATCTCCACTACCTCGGCAGGCGGCAACGGCCATTATTGTGGCCTGGCTGGCAAAGTTCAACACCTTCTATATGATGCTGATTTCTTTCCTGTTGATTTTCCTGGACCGCGGCGCTTCGGAAATTGCTTCTGCTTATTCCCTGAACGAATATGCAGCGGATATCATCACCGGCATTATCCTGTTCTTTATCCTGGGCAGCGAATTTTTCATCAACTACCGCCTGGTCTGGCGCGGCCATCATGATGGTAAGGAGGGCAAGTAAGTATGAGCAGTCTGATTGCATGGATCCTGCGTGCCATCCCGTTTGGCACCATCATTATGTACGGCGCTTTGGGCGAGACCCTGACGGAAAAATCTGGCAACCTGAACCTGGGTGTTCCCGGTATCATGTACCTGGGCGGCTTTGCCGGTTTTGCCAGCGCTTATTATTACGAAAAACTCAGCGCCAACCCCAGCGCCTTTGTCTGCGTAATTCTGGCCCTGCTGTGCGCCCTGATCGCATCCGCCCTGGGCGGTCTGATTTACGCCTTCCTGACCATCACCCTGCGTGCAAACCAGAACGTGACCGGCCTTGCGCTGACCACCTTTGGCATGGGTGTGGCAAACTTTTTTGGTGTGTTTATCCTGAACGGTGCCAGCTACACCGCGGCACCGCTGGCTTATAAAGCATTCAGTGCCATGATTCCGGTGCTTTCCGGCCTTGGCGTTGTGGGCGAGGTGCTTTTCTCTTATGGCTTTTTGGCTTATGCGGCCATTGTGCTGGCAGTTGTGCTGCACTGGTTCTTTACCCGCACCCGCGCGGGCCTGAACCTGCGCGCGGTTGGCGAAAACCCCGCCACTGCCGATGCCGCCGGCATTAACGTTACGCTGTATAAATATGTGGCTACCTGCACGGGTGCTGCCATCTGTGGTGTGGGTGGTTTGTATTATGTTCTGGATTATAACCAGGGCATCTGGGCAACCACCGGCCAGATCGAAGCCTTGGGCTGGCTGGCTGTAGCGCTGGTCATCTTTACCACCTGGAAGCCGCTGAACGCTATCTGGGGTGCTTACCTGTTCGGCGTGCTGTACTGGCTGTATCAGTTCCTGCCCAGCCTGCTTGGCATTACCGTTGCCAGCTACATGACCGATTTGATCCAAATGCTGCCCTATGTGGTTACCATTGTGGTGCTAATCGTGGTCAGCCTGCGCAAAAAGAAGGAAAACCAGCCCCCGGAGCATCTGGGCCTTTCCTACTTCCGCGAGGAGCGGTAAAAAATATTTTTGCAGAATTCGCAAAAAATTGCTCATTTTGCATCAAAGCCTCGTTTCCTATTGGAAATGGGGCTTTTTTGTTTTTTGGGGAAGGGCAGGGGGATTGGCGGATTTCGGAGAGTGATATCCGGCATGGCCCATCACACATTTTTGATTTGACTGTGTGGCCGGGGGAGTTCATTGCGATTGTGGGTGAATCCGGCTCCGGCAAAAGTACCCTGATGAATATTATCGGCGTGCTGGACAAGCTGACCTCTGGCGAGTATACGCTGGACGGGGTGGATATCCATAAAGCAGACGATGACGAACTGGCGGGCATTGAATCCATTGTGCTGTGCGCTATTGGCGGCGTCATCGGTGTGGGGCTGGGCATCGGCCTTGGTTCTGTGCTCAGCCAGGTCATGGGCTATTCGGCCAGACCCAGCGTGGCGGCCATCATCATTGCCGTGGCGTTCAGCATGGCCATCGGCGTGTTCTTTGGCTATTACCCCGCCAAAAAGGCCGCCAAGATGGACCCCATCGACGCCCTGCGGTACGAATAAGGGTACCGTTTGTTATTTGGCTTATCAGCGCAAGATTGAACCGCATACAGCAAAAATGCTCCCGTTGCACGGGGGCATTTTTTGTGGTATACTTCTGCCTGAATGATAAAAATGGGGTAGTTTTTGCCCTGGGGTGTATCTGAAAAGTCAAAAGTACAGTCTGTTTCGGCAGTTACAGCCGGATTTTGCGCTTGCAAAATGCGGCATCTTCTTTTCTTTCAGATACACACCTTAGAGCAGAGAGGAAAGAAGGAAGGTCTGACAATGCAGACACAACAAAAACTATTTACCAACCGTATGCTGCTAACACTATTGTGGCCGCTGGTGGTGGAGCAGGCGCTGAACGTGCTGGTGGGCATGTCCGATACCGTGATGGTATCCAGCGTAGGCGAAGCCGCCATTTCCGGTGTTTCGCTGGTGGATATGATCAACTACCTGATCCTGAATATTTTTGCCGCGCTGGCCACCGGCGGCGCGGGTATCACCAGCCAGTTCCTGGGAGCCAAAAAGCCGGGGGAAGCCTCCCGCAGCGCGGGGCAGCTGGTTACTTTAAGCTCTATCCTGGGTACGGCTGTCATGGCGCTCTGCCTGCTGCTGCGCGGGCCCATGCTGCAGCTGTTCTTTGGCAGCATTGCGGACGATGTGTTCCAGGCAGCCATGATCTACTTTACCATCACGGCAATCTCTTACCCGTTTTTGGCGCTGTACAACGCGGGCGCGGCCATCTTCCGCTCCGTCGGCAACAGCGAGGTATCCATGCGGGTATCCGTTATCATGAACATTACCAATATTGTGGGCAATGCGTTCTGCATCTTTGTGCTGCGCATGGGGGTTGCCGGTGTTGCGGTGCCCACGCTGGTTTCCCGCGTGCTGGGCGCTGTCATCATCCTGAAACTGACCACCCGGCATGATAATGTCGCCCGCGTTACCTGGGATGGCGTCAAGCACCTGCAGCCCCAGATGGCAAAGAACATTTTGTATATCGGCATCCCCTCCGCGCTGGAAAACAGCCTGTTCCAGCTGGGGCGTGTGCTGGTCGTCAGTATGATCTCTTTGTTCGGCACGGTGCATATTTCCGCCAATGCGGTGGCCAACAACCTGGACGGCATGGGCTGCATTGTGGGCCAGGCCATCGGCCTTGCCATGATCACTGTGGTGGGGCGCTGTGTGGGCGCACAACAGCTGGACCAGGCCAGCTACTTTACCAAAAAGCTGCTGCTGTGGGATTACATTGCCCAGGGCGCTACCAATGCCCTGATTTTGGTCTTCCTGAACCCGCTGCTCAGCGTGTACACCCTTTCGGATGAAACCCGCCACCTGGCCTGGCTGCTGGTTATGATCCATGCGGGCAGCGCCATCTTCCTGTGGCCGGCGGGCTTTGTTCTGCCCAACGCCCTGCGTGCAGCCAATGATGTGCGCTTTACCATGCTTACTTCCATTCTGTCCATGGGAATCTGGCGTCTGGCGTTCTCTTACATCCTGTGCGTTCAGATGGGTATGGGTGCTGTCGGCGTCTGGATCGCCATGGTGGTGGACTGGGTGTGCCGCGTGACCTGCTTTGTGGTCCGCTTTGTATCTGGTGCGTGGAAGAAAAAATGTGTGGCAAAATAATAGGAGGAACCCCCGATGAAGCTTATCAGTTGGAATGTGAACGGCCTGCGCGCCTGCCTGAAAAAAGGCTTTGAGGATACTTTCAACCAGCTGGATGCGGATGTGTTCTGCATTCAGGAAACCAAAATGCAGCCCGGCCAGGCGGATTTTGCCCCCGAAGGCTATACCGAATACATCAACAGCGCTGAGAAAAAGGGCTATTCCGGCACGCTGATCTATACCCGCGTAAAGCCCCTGAACGCCTGGAACGGCATTGGGGTGGAAGCCCACAGCCACGAAGGCCGTGCCATCACACTGGAATTTGAGGATTACTACCTCGTCAATGTCTATGTACCCAACTCCCAAAACGAGCTGGCCCGCATTGACTACCGCATGCAGTGGGAGGACGACTTGCGCGCCTACCTGAAAGACCTGGACAGCAAAAAGCCGGTGATCCTGTGCGGAGATTTGAACGTGGCCCATGAGGATATTGACCTGAAGAACCCCGGCCCCAACCGCGGTGCTGCGGGCTTTTCGGACCAGGAGCGCGGCAAGCTGAACGAGCTGCTGGCCGCTGGCTTTACCGATAGCTTCCGCTACCTGTACCCTGATGCCACCGGCATGTACAGCTGGTGGAGCATGCGGTTCCGCGCAAGAGAGCGGAACGCAGGCTGGCGCATTGACTATTTCCTGGTATCGGACCGGCTGACCCCACAGATCAAAAAGGCCGAGATTTTGATGGATGTGCAGGGCAGCGACCATTGCCCGGTGCTGCTGGAACTGTAAAGCTGCAAAACGTCCAAGAAATATTCGGTGTGTCGAAAAAACTGTGCCTTTCTTTTGCAGAGCATGTGGGTATAAAACATGTAGGGGTGCACGATCTCACCCCGCTGCGGCATTGCCCCGGTACACATTACAAATTTGTGATGGACCTAACGCCAATTTGCAGGGGACGATGCTTCGCATCGTCCCGCATGTCGGACCTTGCCATATATTCCATCACATCATTCTCCGCAAGGCATCGGGCGCACAATGCGCCCCCTATGAAGACCTTTTCGACAATCTGAAATTTTCATAATTTTTTCAAAAATATCTGCTCCCGCTGCAAAATGTCGGGAGCATTTTTCGTATTAGTATACAGAAGCGCTTCCAACAAAGAAAGCGCGCCGGCAGATGAATGCGAAAGGAGGTGTGGGGCACTGAACCAAACAGATTTTACCCAGCTGATGCAGCAATATCAAAAACTGGTTTATACCGTTTGTTTGCAGTTTGTCCACAACCCCCACACCGCCGAGGATCTGACCCAGGATACCTTCCTTTCGGCATGGTCGTCCATTGACCGGTGCGAGCCCCAATACTATAAGCAATGGCTGGTGCGTGTGGCGGCCAACAAATGCAAGGACCACCTGAAAAGCTCCTGGGCGCGCAGGGTGGAGGCACAATCCGACGAAACGATGCCGGAACCACGCAGCACACCGCCGCCCGGCAGCGGCCTGCAAAGCGCAGAGCCGGACCCGCAGGATGAATTTATGCGCCAGACCGATGCCGCAGAGCTGGAAACGATGGTGCGCACCCTGCGCGAACCCTATGGCCGGGCCGCGGCCATGTATCTGCTGGACGGGCTGCCCGTGGCGGGCATAGCCCAAAAGCTGGGCCGCCCGGCACCCACTGTTCAGAACCAGCTGTTCCGCGCAAAAGCGATCCTGCGCAAACAGATCATGGAAAGGAGGCAGGAATAATGGAACAGGCAATGTTTCCGCAAAACGAAAATAACACCCCATTTGATAACGAAGCCCTGTTTGATGCTGAAGGCCACCTGACGGATGAGGGACTGCACGCCCTGCAGGCGGGCCGCCTGGATGAACTGGGCAGCCTGGAGGCCGCAGAGCACCTGACCTTCTGTGATTACTGCCTTGCCCGCTATACCGCCCTGATTGAATTGGCCCCCGAAAAGCTGAAACAGCCCATGCGGGACCTGATCCCCCAGGTGCAGGCCCTGATGCGGCTGCGCAGCTTCCGCATTATGACAAACCGCTATGTTTCCACGGCTGCCGCCGTAATGCTGGCCTTTGCGCTGTGGCGGTTCGGGTTCTTTGGCGGCGTTGGTACGGTGCAAAAGCCCGTGCAGCAGCTGCCGGACGTTACCCCCAGAGTGACGGTAAGCCAGGCGCTTGGTGGTATGTTTGACAGCATGAGCAGCGGCCTGAGCAATATGTTCGACGGAATGCAGCTTACCATCAACAGTGGGCTGGCCCAGCTGGCCGACCCGGTTGTGCCCCGCAGCAACCCCACCAATAACGGCGG
>ENA-ORND01002523-ORND01002523.1-human-gut-metagenome-genome-assembly--contig:-NODE-2523-length-11050-cov-3.421191_pt1 | contig 11050 bp, 7 predicted proteins | sample MGYA00242111_ERZ509014 | MGnify/ENA primary metagenome ERZ509014 (study PRJEB26280, sample SAMEA2338694) | human gut metagenome | biome: human gut; feature: human-associated habitat; material: faeces... | reverse complement strand
GTACGGCGGGACAGGATCTGGATGACGCGGCGGATTTCCTGGTCGCGGCCGATCACCGGGTCGAGCTTGCCTTCCTTCGCGGCGGCCGTCAAATCGGTGGAGTACTTCTCCAAAGCTTTATACGAGCCTTCCGCGTCGGCGCTGGTCACCTTGCGGTCGCTGCCGCGCGCGGCGGTCAGGGCGTTACGCAGCTTATCCGCGGTAAGACCGTTCTTTTCCAAGATGTCCGCGCTTTGATTAGGTTTCGCGGCCGCGATTGCGACCAGCATGAGGTCGACGGTGACGTACTCGTCTCCCCTCCGTTGCATTTCTTTTTCGGCTTGCGATAGCACCGCCGACAGCTGCCTGCTGACGTCCGGCTGCGTTGTGGTCGATCCGCTGGCGCTCGGCAGCGATTGCATCGCCTGATGCACTTCGGCGCTCACGTTTTGCGCGTTGCCGCCTGCCGCTTCGATGAGCGCGCGGGCCATGCTGTTTTCCTGACGCAGCATCGCGTCCAGCAGGTGCAGGGTGTCTACCTGCGGATTGCCCAGCGCCGCCGCGTTCTGAACGGCGTCCGAAAGCGCTTCCTGCGCCATCTGCGTGAACTTCTGTTCCATATCATCCTCCATGGTTCGCGCCCGGCCGCCCGGCCTTCGCTACCGGGCCGGCGTTCGGACGTATATGTCGTTGTCTGATATGCTCAACCGACTTCATCGCCATTATATTCCCAAAACTTGAGTCCCACACACTCAACTTTTTGCGTTTCTCAAAACCGTCTTTCGACACAGGACGGCAGTCACCGACAATCACCAGCGCTCACCGGCAATCGCAATACATACGAAAAAGGCGGGCAGCAACGTAACGAAATCACGAAACGTTGCAAACCCGCCTAATCCAAAGTCCGCCAGCAAGCCGAAAATCAGCCGCGCACCACCACGTTGCGCAGATCGCCGATGCCCTCGACGTGCACGATCGCCTCGTCACCCGGATCCAGATGACCCGACGCGTTCGGCGTACCCGTCATAATCACATCGCCCGGCAGCAGCGTGGTGAAACTCGTAATCGCCGCGATCTGCTCAGGAATGCCGTGAATCAGATTCGCCGTGGTACCCGACGCCATCGGCACATCCTCACCGTTGAGCGTGAAGGAAATCTTCGCATCCTTCCAATCCACATCGTCACGCGTCACAATCCACGGACCCAACGGGCACGCCGTATCAAAACCCTTCGCGCGCGTCCACGTCGGATCAAGACCCTGCAGATCACGCAACGTCACATCATTCACGCACGTGAAACCCAGCACATAATCCATGGCCTGCTCCACCGGCACATTCTTGGCGATACGACCCATCACCACAGCCAACTCCGGCTCGAAATTCATATCATTCGAACACAGCGGAATCACAATCGGATCATCCGGACCAATCACCGACGTGCTCGGCTTGGTGAAAATCACCATATCCTCCGGCGCATGCTTGATATCGGAATGACCGGCCTCATGCATGAACTGCGCATGCGCCTCATAATTCTTCGCCAAACCGTACACCTTCGACGGAATCACCGGAGCCAGCAGACGAATGCCGTCACCATCCACCGGATAGCGCTCGCCGGTCGGCTCGACGGCCTGGCCGGACAGCGGATAGCCGTTCAAGGCCACGAGATAGTCCTTGCCGTCGTTCTTGTCGGTCTGAACGAAGGCGTACTGCGGTACATCATTATGCGTAAAACGTGCGATTCTCATACCCGCAAGTCTACCCGCTCGCCACGCCCGCCGTTCTCGACATGCGTCGCTTTGCGGACGATGCCGATTGCTCGCATTTTTTACGATTTTTGCGATTATTCGCAATGCAGTTCCGCCCGCAACGCCGCCACCTCGCGTTCCAGCTCGTCGATGCGGCGCACCTGCTGGGCGATGAGCAGGTCGCGCACGTCACCTCCCGACAGAATCGGGGCTTCGGCTGCGTTGCGCGGCGCGGGCAGCGTCGCATTGCTTTGCGTTTCCGTCGTTTGCGTTGGCTGCACCGGCTGCGATACCGCAGATCGAGCAGCTTCTGCCGATTCCGCCGACGGCGCCACATCCGCCGACGCCGATGGCACCACTCCACCATTCCCATCAACCGATACCAGCCGGTCCGTGCCCATACGGCAGGCAATCTTGCGCCAGCGCGCGAAACAACGTTCGATGCGCTTATAGCCGATCAGCGATGGGTCGAGTCCGGCTTCGCGGAACAGTTCGACCGGCGATTCGCCCGCATGGTACCGGCGCATGCAGTTGTGTTTGAACGATTCCGTGTAGGTGATGCGTCGCGACGTCGCTTCGGCCACCACCGGCAGCGAGCGCAGATATTCGACTTCTTCCGGACTGAACGCTCCCCCACCGTTGCACATGATGTTCCCTTTCGGCTTGGCGTGCGGCGGCTCCCTTCCACCGCACGGCAGTCGAATGGCCTCCGTCATGCCATTCCCCTGTTCGGCTTGCGATTCGGTTTGCGATGCGCGCTTGCGATACGTGTTTGCGATGCAAGGCCGCAATCCGATTCGTTGTTCGCTTCGTGTTCCATCATACCGGTACGAATGGCGTTTTTCCAACCATTTCAGGCGGTACTAAACCCTAAATCACCAGTATTCGTCACAACAAAAGCGGGTGAACCGTTGATCGCTCAACGACTCACCCGCCCGAACAAGCCCCGTTGCCTGTCTGCTGGCCCGCTCAGACCGCCATCGGCGTATCGGATTCGCGGAAGCGCAGCACGAGCGCCAGTCCGGCTCCGGCCATTACCAGGGCCGCGATGGTGAACAACGCGGTGCCCATTGCGCCGGTGAGCGGCAGCTGCGTGACGTTCTTCACGTTCTTGACCTGGATTGCCTTGTCGGACATGCCCTCGTCAAGCCTGCTTGCCAGACCGAGGTTGTTGGCGCCGACCAGCTTGAAGGTCGACTTGCCGGTTTCCTGGTTCACAGCTAGTTCGACGGTGAAGATCGGCATAAAGTTCTTCGCATAGCCGCTCGCGAATCCGGTTTCCTTCAGCGTGTACTTGCCGGACTTCAAGCCCATGATTTTCACGTCGCCGGTGGTGGTTTCCACATCCGCGACAGCGCCGTTCTCGTTCGCTTCGGCAAGGCGGTATTCGCCATCCACAATCTTGATGAACTTGAGCGGGGTCTGCGAAACCTCGGTTCCCTCGAACACGTGGAACTTCGCTCCTGCGAGACCATTGGCATCGCTTCCGACACCGTACTTGTGGAAGGAGAAGCCCCCGGTATAGGAGTCGAATTCGACCGGCGTATTCCACACCTCGGTGTCACGGGACACGGCCGCCTTGTTGGTAACCTTGTTGCCCATGTCGATGATGTCCTTGTTGACCACGGCGGTGTAGGTGATGACCAGCTGGCCGCTCTTGTTGGCCAAGTCGAATTCCAGCACGGTGGTGGTCTTGCCGTCGGCCCCAACGGTCGGAACGGTCACGTAGGTGAACGGCATATTCGTTTCCGTGCCATCCGCGGCTCGAACAACGGCCTTGAAGTCCTTGTTGACCGTCAGGCCCTTGGATGCCACGTCCTTCACGAAGTACGGATACTTGTCGTAGCCTTCGGCCGCGTTCGGAATATCCAGCGTGATGGTGTAGGCGACGGTCTGCCCAATGCTCACGCCTTCAGTGGTGGTAATCGTATCGGCCGTCTTGCCCGGCTGGTCGGGCTCGTTCTCGTTCTTGGCCACAAACATGCCGACAGCGTTGATCTTGCCCTGGCCGGTTGCCGGATCGCCCTTCACTTTGAATGTGGCGGCCACGCCGTTCAGCGTGGTGGCGACGATGGCGTTGGTGCCTCGGCCACCCTCTCCATCCACATCGGTGATGAGATACCAGCCTTCTTCAAGCGAACCGATGGCAGCCGTACCGCCGTTGCCCGTAACGGTTTTGTCGGCAACGACGCCATCGCCAACCGCCAACGAGGCCGCGAATGTGCGGAACCAGGCGGCGTCGTTATCGCCGGTCTTGGTTGCGGCGAACGCGGCCGGATTGCTGTCATATTCGGAGGGCATGCTGACAACGGGGTCCAGGTTGTTGCTGGCGGCGGCCACCGCGTCGGTCACAGCAGTCACCCAATCGGCGTCGGTGTCGACCTGCACGGCGTCGCCGTCCACCGTCAGCGAGGCGAACTTGTACGCGGAGTAGGTGTGCCCCTTCTGCGAATGCCGCACTTCGATCGATGCGCTGCCGGCCGCATACGCTCCGGCCGTGCCGAACGCCATACCGCCCAGCAACGTTGCCGCCGCGGCGATTACTGCACAAAGCCTTCTCGTCTTCATGATGAGAGACCTCTCTTCCTTGGTTTGGTCGGCCTTGTTACCGCAGCCGATTGGTTGGTTTTATGGGAAGTTTCGTAAGTTGTGTTGTTCTTTAGTTGTGATTGAAAATTGCGATTGCCGGATTGCGATCAGAGAATTGCGATTGCCGTCCGGCAGTTCCGTCACGGCCGTCTGCGTCCGACCACGGCCAGTCCGACGATGCCCGCAAGCAGCAGCACCAGCGCCGCGACGCCGGCCACGATCAGCCAGATCCGCCCTTCCGATGCGCCGGACAGCGGCAGCGCGGCCACCGTCTGCTTCACATTGGTGAACGAGACTTCGTAGGTGGCGGTACGCCCTTCGTCGAACGCGGCCCACATGTCGGCTTTGCTGATGCTGATCGGCGCCGAAGTGACGTTGTCTTTCGCGTGGTAGCCGGCGATATTGCCTTCCGTGACGGTGTAATCGCCCGCCATCACGCCACGGAACGTGTATTGCCATTCGCCGGTCGGCAGTTCGTCGTCCGCGGAAAAATCCTTGCCCATCACCGACGAGCCGTCCCGCATGAAATCGATGCGCAGTGTGGCTCCGCCGGCGGGCGCACCACCCTCCCAATGCTTCGTCACGACCACGTTGGCGGACGGCACCTGCAATACGGGATGCTGGTAGGCCGCGCAGGCGGACTGCTTGTCGAAGGTGTAACAGACCTGCGCCGACGCGTTCGATCGGAAGCCCGGCTTTCCTGCGGAAGTCGTGCCGGTGCCCGCGTCGCCGGTCGCGTCGTAGTTGATGCCGCCGTCGACCATATTGACCCGCGCGTAGGCGCTGTCGGTTGGCACTATGCCGTACGAGAGCGTGTAGGTCGCGTTGTGCAGCAGCTCGTAATCGCCGGCGAATTCGACGCGGATCTTGCCGTTGCCGGCGTCGCTGTACCACAATGTGTAATCACGTTCCAGCACTGGAGGCGTAGCCCCCGAAGGCAGATTCGTCACGTTGAGCGTCACGCCGCCGGTCACTCGGTAGTAGGTTGCTCCGCCGAAGTTCCGCATGCTGGCCATGTTCCAGACAACGCCATCGACCTGCGCGTATTCGGACAGCTCGTCGACGATCGAGACGCCGCTGTAGGCGCTTCCCGTGGTGATTTCCTTCTGGATGTCGTCGAAGATCTTCGTCAGGTCGTCAGCGCTGTTGGTGGCCTTGTAGTAGCCGAGGTTGCCGCCCGTACCCCAATTGGCTTTGTCGTACGCGGTGGCGTTCGGATAGTTGCTGGACACGGCGTGCATGAACTGGTTGGCTTGGTCGTTCTCCCTGTTGCCGAACGATTGCTGCTCCGGATTGGCGCCTTCGAAGATGCCGATGCTGTAGATGAGCGTGCCGGCCGATTTCATGGCGAGCGCGGTTTGCACGGCGTTATTGGCGACTCTTGTGCTAAAAGCGCTTTGCGTGGTCGGCACACCGTCCGCGAAGAAGATGACGATTTTCTTCGCGCCTGGCCTTGCCTGCCGTAATGCCGTCTGCGCGGCGGTCATGCCTTTGTCCGCAGGGGTCGCGCCATTGGCGGATAGCCTGTTCACCGATGATTTCAGAGCGGCGGTATCGCTGGTCAGGGAACTCACCACGCCGGAATTCTGCCCGAATTGGGCGATGGCGATCCGCACTTTGCTGTCTTTGTCCTGGATGGTGTCGTTGGTGGTCTCGGTGGCGTCGATGAAGCTGGTCGCCGCTTCTTTCAGCGCCGTCAACCGCTTCGGATTCGATTTGTTGCATCCTCTTTGGCTTCCGTCCATGCAGTAGTTCATCGATCCGGACGTGTCCAGTACGAGCACCACTTCGATTTTCTCCGTGGTCTCATGGCTTTCGCGGGTATCCTTGCCCACCACGTTGAGGTTCAGCGTGTATTTGCCGCCGTTGTTGTATGTGATGCTTTTCGTGTGGTCCGGTTGCGGCACGGCGACGTTACGCGCGGCGCGCATCACGGTTTTGCGATTGAAGGTGAAGCGATCGCGCATGATGTGTTCGGCATCGTCGGCATCTTCAGCAGTGTTGCCATCGTTGTCAGCATCGTCCGCATCGCCGGTTTTGCCGTCATCGGCTGTCGCGCCCGCATCGCCATTCGCCACAGCATCCGTGCGATTTTCGCCGGCATGGTCGTTTCGATCGCCGTCTTGAGCCGGTGCAGCACCATTTGCAGGTACGTCAGCGTTCTCAGCCGTCGGCTGCCTAACCGCCTGCCGTTCCTGCTCCTTCTGCTCATTCGGCTGTTCCGTCTTATCGCACGGCTGCCGCTGTTCCGGCATCGTCTCCGACGGTTGTTCCGGTTGCGATTGCGACTGCAGTTGCGATTGCGCTTGTTCGTTCGATGGCTGATGCGATTCACCGTCGTCCGTAAGGCATTGTGCGTCGTCATCGTCCGTTGCGGACTGTCCGGCAACATCTTGCCCGGCAATGTCGGCAACGTCCGATCCGACTGCGTTTTCAGCATCGGATTGTTGTGTCGATTCCGGCTGGCTCGCTGCGGATTCGGCGGCCACGTTGCCGCCATCCGTCACCGTTTCGTCGGCGAACGCGGTCGCGCCGGCTCCCGTGGTGCCGGCCAGCATCGCAATCGTGACAAGCAATGCGGTGAATTTTCCCATCCGCGCGCCACACCGGCTTATGAAGCCGGCAAGCGGGTCCTTCATCCACTTCATGACATGTCCATCTCTCATGGCGCTGCGGCGAATTGCCTATGCGCCTCCATGCCTTGAACCTTATGGATGAACGTTTTGAAACCCGTCCCCTCCATTGATGGGTTCGGGGAACGTACGGACCCGCGAAAATCGCGGCCTTCCCCCTTATCCTTTACGCGGCCAGGCGGAAGCGTGCCGCATGATTCGGTGTCGGGGCCGCATCGACCGCACGACCATGCAGCACAACAGCATGCCGCCCATCGTGCAAACGATGGTCATGGCGAGCGCGCCCAGTTCGGTCGCACGTTCGTCGCGCACGTCGGCCGGATCTGGCGCGGGCAGCGGTATTGCGACGCGATGCCCGGAGACTAGCAGCCGATGCGTGTTGATGCCGTATGGCGTGCAGGTCATCAACGTCAGCCGGTCTTCGCCGGGCACGATTTTCAACCGTGAGACGTCGTCCGGTTCGATCACGCTGATTCGGTCCACTTCGTATCCCAGCGTCTCGTCCATCACTTTGATGTACATGAAATCGCCGTCGTGCAGTTCGTCGAGCCGTGTGAACATCAACGATTTGACCAGGCCGCGATGCCCGGTGACCACCGTATGCGAGTCAGTGCCGCCGACCGGCAGGCTGGTGCCGTACAGATGCCCGGCACCGACGGCGAGCACCGGTTCGGACGTACCATGCCGAATCGGCAGTTCCACGCCGATTTTGGGCACCAATACCGTGCCCATGATGCCTGCGCCGGAATCCAGCAGGCCCTGATAGTTCGCGTCCGTGTCCGCCGCGGAAAGCCCGGCACCGCCGGAAGGCGCCGAATCGTCGGCGGTATCAGCATCTCCGGCAGTGCCAGCCGGTCTGGTAGTGAACGGATCGGCCGCCTCGCCCAATACCGGCTGTCCTTCCACGGCAAGCCGCCGATTGTATGCGCGCGCCCGTTCCAACTCCTCCATCGCCATCGGATACGGCCATCCGGCAACCGTGCGAGCCGCCGAATCGGATGTCTCGGCCAAGCGCCGCGCGGAATGCGCCTGCATGGCGAACGGCAACGACGCGACCACCACCGCGCCCACGATCAGCAGCACGGACACGCACCGCACCAATATGAAACGAATCCGCCGCAGCCTGCGCGCGCGAACCACATCGGCAATGTCAATCGCCTCGTAAAACGACGGCGTTCCAGCGAACGTTCCAGCAGACGTTCCAGCGAACGCAACAGTTCCGGCATGACCACTGTCGGCAGCTGCACCGGCATCAGATCCGACTCCGGCGCCATTGCCGATGCCATCGTTATCATCACCGGCATCATAGGAATCAGCCGAGGCGCCCGCCACGGCACCGAACAGCCGCATGGGCGAACGCAGCACCGCATGCGCATGCACGTAGGAATCCGTCCTGCGGGCGAGCAGACGGACGGGTTTACTCATCAATCGAGAGGCAGACCAAAACATGGGTTTCTCCTTCGAACACACCCATGTTCACACCCGCCATACGAAAGCCCTTGCCCCCTATAGGAGGGCTTACCCCTAGAAAGACAACGGTTTCAGGCACGAAACCGGCAATTATGGCACCAAACCGCGCAGCACCCCACCTACCGGCGGAACGCAGCTCAGACAAGCCGTTTTTCAGAGGAATGCAAGTCAGACGAATGTAAGCCAGACGAATGCAATCCAGGCGGACGAGCCCCGCAAATCCTTAAAAAACAGAAAAAGTCAAAGAAAGCGCTCAGATGAACGCACGCTCACCGAAAATCGCAGTGCCGACGCGCACGATGGTGGAACCTTCGGCGATGGCCAGTTCCATGTCGCCGGTCATGCCCATCGACAGTTCCCGGCAACGGTCCGTGCCCGGTTCGCCGGATGCGAGGATGAGGTCGCGGGTCTTGCGCAGGTGCGAGAAACCGCGGCGAATCACCGTTTCGTCGTGCACATGCGCGCCGATCGTCATCAGTCCCTGCAATTCGATGCCGTCCAACGTGCCGATTTTCTGCGCGATGCGGATGGCGTGCGCCGGATCGCAACCGGATTTCGATTCCTCGCCGGATTCGTTGACTTCCAGCAGCACGCCGACAGTAATACCGCGAGCCACGGCTCTACGTGAAATTTTTTCTGCCAAATCGATTGAATCGACCGATTCGATAGTGTCGACCACCGGCAGCACTTTGCCGATTTTATTGCTTTGCAGCTGGCCGATCAGGTGGAATGGAATATGCTCCGCCGCAGCATCCGGCGCGGCGCCTGCGACGCCCAGCGAAAACCCGCGTTCCGCGCATCGCCGTGCCAGCCCTTCGGCCTTCGCCGTCACTTCCTGCGGACGGTTCTCGCCGATCATGCGCACGCCGGCATCAATCGCAGCCATGATTTCGCCGATGTCGCGCGTCTTCGTGGCGGCCAGCAGGCGCACGGAGCCGGCTTCGCGTCCGGCTTGTTCCTCAGCGGCCGCGATGCGGTCGAGCACACGATGCACGCCGTCCGTGATCTCACGTGCGCGCGCATCGTCGATCACCTCGTTGGCGAGGTTCTTGTGATCCATGTATGCAGTCATCGTCCACCTCTCGCAAGTTCATTCGACCGCCGGTCCGCGGCCGGCACCACCGTTTCCGGCATGTCGGCTGATATTTCGATACCAGTGTTACCAGAAAACCGCCGACAACGTATAAAGAAGCCCGCGCGATGACCTGAAGTGAAGCGATAAAGCGGTCATAAATTCGCGCGGGCTATAAAACCAGACGGCAGTAGAAGGGGGACTTCAAAGACTCCGTCTACGCATTTAATGTATCAGATAAATGCGCGCGAACCGCCGGAAAAAACCAATAAATCTGAAAACTTTTTTTCAGATTTTATCCCCCTTGCGCAGCCCCTCCACCAAACGCTCCAATTTATCGACGCGATCGCTCAACACCATCACCTGGCATACCAGCGATTGAATCTTGCCCAACGGCACTTCCGACATCGCATTGTGGCTGTCCACAGCCGTATCATGCGGTTCCGGCTCTTCGGCCGCCTTGCGCATGATGTCCTCGTCGCGCTTCCAGCGTGCGATATTGCGTTCGATGCGCTTGTGCCCGATGACCGATGGGCTCAATCCCGCGGAAATGAAGATCGCAGTTGGCTTCTCCCCCTGCAGATACCGCCTCATGCAGTCGATTTGGAATTCCCTCGCATACGTGATTCTGCTGTCCGTCACCGCGTCGATCGACGGCAATGTACGCAGGTATTCGATTTCCGCTCTGCTGAACTGTCGCTTCGTCATATTCGCCCCTTGTAAATCCCCTTTTGACCGGCCATACCGATAACGCATAGACCGAATTGCCGAAATCACCACCCAGAATACCGGATGACGCACACCACCTTACGCACACCCCAAACGAAACGCGCGGCCCGTATCACCATGCGCTAAATATCCTTCTCACACTGTGAGATATCTCACAGCGACGGCACGTTTTCGGAGCACGCTGCAACCTCGGCATGGCACGTCACGGCACGTCCAGCAACGCATTCCACAATCGCGTCCCACGAAACCCGCCGTTCCGGCCGCCGATGCAGGTACAGTTGCAAGCATCGGCGCAACCGGTCTCCGCATCGGCAACACCGAACCGCCCGCCAACGACAGGAAGGAACCCCGTGCCAGGTCGTTTCGCCCCCACCCCATCAGGCCGCATGCACATCGGCAACATCTATGCGATGCTCGGAGCATGGCTGTCCGCGCGCAGCCGCGGCGACGGCATGCTGCTGCGCATCGAAGACATCGACGAACCGCGCGTGGTGCCCGGCGCGGCCGAACTGATGATGGACGATCTGCATTGGCTTGGATTGGATTGGGACGGCGATCCGGTGTTCCAATCCGCTCGGCACGACCTGTACCGTGAGGCGCTGCATTGCTTGGAAAACCTGACGATTGACGACGCATACGATTCGCCGTTTGACGAGCGCAACGACCACACCCCCGCAGTCGGCAGCGCAGCCAACAACGCAATCGCTGGCACAACCCCGCTGATTTACCCTTGCTTCTGCTCGCGCGCCGACATCCGCGCAGCCTCCGCACCGCAGGAAGGCGACCGTTTCATGGTGTATCCCGGCACGTGCCGCCGGCTTATCGCCAGCAATC
>ENA-ORND01002518-ORND01002518.1-human-gut-metagenome-genome-assembly--contig:-NODE-2518-length-11066-cov-2.382345_pt1 | contig 11066 bp, 8 predicted proteins | sample MGYA00242111_ERZ509014 | MGnify/ENA primary metagenome ERZ509014 (study PRJEB26280, sample SAMEA2338694) | human gut metagenome | biome: human gut; feature: human-associated habitat; material: faeces... | reverse complement strand
AATCTTTATGGGAGCAAGTTCGGTAGGTAACCAATTCTTATTTGCCATGGATAATGTAGCCTTTATGGCAAATAGTGAATGCCATAATCACGTAGATGCCAGTGAAAAAATTGATGTAACGGGTGTTACGATTACAAGTACTGCGACAAAAATGAGAGTGGGAGATAGTTTAACTTTTGTTTCTCAAGTAAATATTGTTATTTTTGTATTTTTCTCAAGTCATTTATCGTTTTTGATATATTACTACCATTTACACTGTTTGTAAACAACTTTTTTCAATAAATTATCTGACAGTTTTCGATTAAAAAACAATGCTCTGTAATGTATATACAATTCTTTATATTGTAGCCTTTCTTTAAGCATTGGATGTCTCATATCTCAATGTCTCCGATGCATAAAAAAAGGAAGCCCCATATCTGAAGCTTCCTTGCTTAATTATTATGTTTAATTTTTTATTCCTCGACGATCATTCCCTTTGGAGGAGTTGTTATCGTCCTAAGATCTCCATCCTCGTCGCTTCCGTCTGATATTCCATCACCCGGAGCCTCCGTCGTCACCTTGACCTTCTGTGACTTAACACCTGATATGCTCTCTATATTGCTGCTTATCTGCTTTACTGTGCCTGATATGACGTATTTGTCAGCACCATACAGATATTCATGTAATGCCTCCACATTGGATGCCATATCAGCAGCCACAAGGCAGTTACCCTTGTCCGAGAGTTTCTTTGCCTCATATGCAAATGGGAATCCTGCGGTATCTACAACCTTATATCCAGCCACATTCTTGACAAGAGCATGTATATCGTCCTTGTTAAGACTTGTTGATATACATTTAAATGAAACATCAACAAATGAATCAAGTGAACCTGTGTCTGCGCTGAGCAGCTTGTCTATAACCTTCATGAGGACTATTCTCTGTCTCTCGGTTCTTGTTATATCTCCCTGGCCAGTGGATCGTATTCTTGAATATGCAACTGCCTGCTGTCCATCAAGAGTATACTCTCCTGCCTCAGTTATTCCTGATGAATATTTGCCTGACAGGCTTATCTGCTCTGCAAGGTTCTTATTGAAGTTGTTCACCTCTTCATCAATGACCTTGACATCAACGCCTCCAACAGCATCGATTATACTTGCCATTGCACTGAAATCAACTGCCACATAATCTGTGATATTCAGGTCGAGATTGGTATTCAGTGTGTTGATGGCTGTAACCGCACCGCCGAGCTGGTATGCGTAATTCACCTTCTGTGTGGTATCCATGGAACCGCTTGCTATCTCCATCAGAGTATCTCTGTATACAGATACAAGCTTGATCTCCTTGGTGCTCTCATTGATGCTCACTATCATTATACTGTCACTGTTAGTTCCTGAATTCATATTCGAATCTCTGGAATCCACTCCGTAGAGTGCAATGGCACGATATCCCTTGGTCGCATCCTTGACACCGTCATTGACAAGTATCTGATCTGCACTTATCTCATTGATATCCATCTCATTGTACTTCATTCTGGCATAATTCTTGACATATATTATACATATGAGTATAAACAGTGCAAGCAGGACAAAGAACGCTATCGCCCACACTCTTGTACTGATGTTAAGCTTCTTTCTCTCCGGATTGACAACCTTTGGATCAGCCTCATCGAGAAGGTTCTCCCTGAAGAACTTTTCGCTGTCTGACTCCTCGTCCTCCTCAGGCTCTTCCTCATCATCCTCAAGCTCCACTTCATCGAAGCCCAATGCTTTGCCTATGTCTCCAAGTCCCAGATCAGCCGTATCTGATTCCGAATAACTGAGCTTATCCTCATCAATATCCTTCTCCATACGCTCAAGCTCATCCATGTCCAGCATGTCATCTGTTCTTCGGGATGATACTGTCGAATCCTCTTCCACAGGCTCTGCCTCTGCAGCTTCCTCGACCTCATCGTCAAGGACAGGCTCCGTATTCTTCTCCAGAATATCTGCCGGCTCAGTCTTCTGTTCATGCTCTTCTACTGGCTGTGTGGCAGTTTCTACAACTTCCGCATCACTCTCCTGCGGCTCAGTGATCTTGTTATCTTCCTCAACAGGCTCTTCCTTTTTCTCAGCTTCTTTCATCTGCTGGCGGCGCTCAAGCTCCTGCTGAACCTTAAGCTTTCTTGCCTCTTCGCGGGCATTCTGCTCTCTCTCGAGCTCCAGCCTCTCAACCTCAGCCTTTGCCTTTGCAACATTTCTCTGGGTGCGTTCCCACGCCTCACGTCTAAGCTCCTCATGTCTTGTCTGCACATCTGTCTCAATATTGTCAACTTCTCTGAGCAGATTGTCCACAGATGAGCTTCCTGTGCTCTGTATACTCCTGCGTGGTCTCTGGGCAGCTTTTGAAGGTCTCTGCACGGTACTCTGATTGCTCTGTGTCCTCGGTACAGTGCCCTGTGTCCTCTTCACCGGACCTCTGTCCACAGCTCTGTCTGCTACAGGCTGTCCGGTCTGTCTCTGCTTTGCCCGGGCCTCACTCTTCACTCTTCTTGCCCTGCTGTCCTCGTGATAATACTCGTCATAATTCTCTTCCGGCTTCACAGGTCTGGAAATATTCTTCTGAGTCTTCTTCTCCGGCTTCTTTTCCGGTCTCTTATCAGCCTTTCTCTCCGGCTCAGGATCACGCCTTTTTTCTTTCTTCTTTTTATCCCCGAACAACAATGATCCTATCAATCCACCATCATCAAGATAATCATCATCGTCATCCAGCCAATCCATGTCCTCATCGTACCTGGATCTCATTCCATTTTTCTTCTTATTATCCATTGGAACTCCTTTTTCAAATATCTAAAAATGTCGTTACCTCGATTTATAATACATTATATTTTTTCCTTTTACAACATGTATTATATCTTAATTAGTATAAACACCTTCATATTAACACTATTTTATTTGACACATGATGTATAAAAAAGTATACTCGTATTAATAATGTCTAAATATCAATGCTTATTTTTTAAGGAGCAGGAAATGGATAATAACAATATTACTTTGTCGGTGGTTATGCCCGCCTACAATGAAGAACAGCACATCAAAGATAATCTTCTTGAGACTAGCCGAATACTCAGCCGTTTTCTTCATCGTTATGAGATAATCGCTGTGAATGACGGCAGCAAGGACTCCACAGGCAAACTTATTGCCGAGGCAGCCGAAATGGATTCTCATATTGTAGATACAGGATATGATGTCAATCAGGGAAAGGGACATGCTATCACAACCGGAATTGCCAAAGCTTCCGGCAAATATATAGCATTCCTTGATTCAGACCTTGAACTGAGTCCATCTCTTCTCAAGCCATTTATGAAGCAGATGAGGGACACCGGTTCTGACATAGTCATAGGATCAAAGCTTCACCCTGAATCCAAGCTTGATTATCCTCCTATTAGAAGAGTCATGAGCTACAGCTATTATATTATGCTCAAAATGCTGTTTCATCTTGGTATCCATGACACCCAGACCGGTATAAAGCTTTTTAAAGCAGAAGTCATAAAGCCGATTGCCGAGAACCTTTCCATATCGGGCTATGCTTTTGATATTGAAATCCTTGTGGCTGCACACAGACAGGGATATTCGATATCCGAAGCTCCTATCGTCCTGAATTACAGCAGGGACGATGCAGCAGATGGAAGAAGGATCAAGATCAAGGACATTTGGAAGGTATTCACAGACACTATTGAGATCAAGAAGAAATATCATTAATTTAGGGATTATACACGGATAGAGAAAATAAATACAAACTACACATTTATTAAGGAGATTTTTATGAATTACGAAAACGCTTACAAGCTTCTCGAAGAAAAAGGACAGCTACACTTATTAAAGTATTATGATACTCTCAGCGAGGCTGAACAGGCAGCACTCCTGAACCAGATCAGTGAAATTGATTTCTCACTTATCGATATGATCGGACACAATTCATCAGGAAGTGATTCTGATATCGCTCCCGTTGCAGCTCTCCAGATGGACAGCATTGCAGAAAAATATGATATATACAAGAACGCAGGCCTTGAAGCCATCAAAGCTGGCGATCTGGCACTGGTCCTCCTGGCAGGTGGTCAGGGCACCCGTCTTGGATTCTCCGGTCCTAAGGGAACCTTCAACGTCGGTGTCACCAAGGATATGTTTATATTCCAGCTTCTCATCGAGCACACCCTCGATATTGTGAAGATGGCAGATACCTGGATCCATTTCTTCATCATGACCAATGAGAAGAACCACGATGACACAACATCATTCTTCAAAGAGCATGACTACTTCGGTTACAATCCTGAATATGTTCATTTCTTTAAACAGGAAATGGTTCCTTCAGTGGACTTCAACGGCAAGATATATCTCGAGGAGAAGGGAAAGGTTGCCATGTCTCCTAACGGCAACGGTGGATGGTTCTCATCCCTCTGCAAGGCCGGCCACCTCGACAAGCTCACGAAATACGGAATCAAGTATATAAATGTATTCTCAGTTGACAATGTACTTCAGAGAATTGCAGACCCAGTATTCCTCGGAGCAGTTCTCACAGAGGGCTTCCTCTCCGGCGGAAAGGTTGTCAAAAAAGCATACCCTGACGAGAAGGTTGGCGTCCTGTGTACTAACCACGGAAAGCCATATATCGTCGAGTATTATGAACTCACAGATGCCATGCGTGATGAGCGCGATGCCAACGGCGATTACGCTTACAACTATGGAGTTACATTAAACTATATCTTCCCGGTTGACAGACTGATGAAGATCATGAATGAAAGTATGCCTCTCCACATCGTCAAGAAGGCTATCCCTTATGTCGGTGAGGATGGAGAGATCGTCAAGCCATCAGAGCCAAACGGCTACAAATTTGAGACACTGGCTCTCGATATGATCGCTTATATGGGAACATGTCTTCCATTTGAGGTCGACAGAGAGAAGGAATTTGCTCCTATAAAGAATGCTACAGGAAATGATTCTATAGACTCAGCCAGAGAGCTCCTCAAAAAGAACGGCTACACACTTTAATCCATGAATATATAACAAAATAACAGGTCGATGGTATATGCCATCGACCTGTTATTTTTATTCTGCCTCATTCTTCTGCTGTTTTTCTTTTTCTCTTCGGAATATCTCATCTATCGCTTCCCTGACAAGCTCTGACATAGATACCTGTCGCACCGCCGCACATTCACTGAGCTTCCGATGAGTATCTGTATCTATCCTAAGTCTCAGGATCGTATCTTTTCTCTTTTCCGTCGGCCTTCCCGGGCCTCTCTTCTTATTGTCATCCGTCATTTCTTTTCTCCGCCATATAATTTATTCCTATCAGAACAGATATTTTACAACACCATTTACCGCATAACACATGAAGTAAAAGCAGCTTCTTATAACTCCATATCCAACTTTTCTGTATACGGCAAATGTCTTTTTTGCAGACGACAGTTTTGAACCAGACTTACTGTTTCTCATCTGCCTGTATAATAGCAACGGCTCATTTATCGCAACCGAGCTTCCGTATTCCTTCAGTATCTGCAACCAGCAAATATAATCCTCATGGATATCGTCGTTGCCCATCGGATATCTGAGTGCAACCTGTCTGTCCATCACAACCGATGAACAATTGATCACATTTCCTCTGAGCAGCATCTTATAGGTGACCTTTTCAGGAACTCCGATCACTTTTCCCGTTCTGGATCCGTCTTCGTTCACAAGCTCCCTGGCCGTAGAACACAGAACCGCACCTGTCTGCTCCATAAGCTTCAACTGTTTAGCCAGTTTATCAGGCTGCCACTGATCATCCGAATCTATAAATGCAACGTATCTGCAAGTTGCAGCCGCAACCCCGCGGTTACGCGAAGCTGCAACTCCCATATTTTTTTCATTTCTGATGATATTCACACGGTCATCTTCCGCGTATCCATCAAGTGCTCCTGTCAGATCATCCGTCGAACAGTCATCAACTATTATGACCTCCACAGGAATCCCCTGCTTCATAACTGAATCCACCGCAGAATAAATGGTTCTGCTGCTGTTATACGCCGGAATTATCACCGATACTTTTTCTCCAGTCATCACACACACCTACATCGATATATATCGCTTATTATTTATCTGTTTTCTGCACAGTCTTTCCGAGGTCATAGAATGCATCCTCAGACTCATCAAGCCCTTCCGGCTTCACATTTACAGGTGAAGGTATCTGTACCTTCTCGCCATCCCTGAGTGCCGTGGTCATATTTGATGCGATTCCCTCTGATGTCTCCTTCTGGAACATGATCTTTACCGTCAGGAGCATCAGCAAGCCATATTGAATACTGCTCATAATAGGTAAGATCCAGCTTAACCTTATCTCTAGGGGTTGTGTTGTATTTGCCGTAAACCTGTGCATATCCCGTAAGTCCGGCCTTCATCTTGAGTCTGTAGTCAAACTCAGGGAATGTCTTTTTATAAAGCTCGGCGATCTCCGGTCTCTCAGGTCTCGGTCCGACAAGTGACATATCACCCTTGAGTACGTTGAAAAGCTGTGGCAGTTCATCAAGATGCAGCTTTCTGAGCCATTTTCCCACAGGGGTTATTCTGTCATCATCCTTCTTTGCAAGCTGTGCTCCACCTGCCTCGGAGTCCATCTTCATACTTCTGAACTTGATGATCTTGAACACCTTGCCATTCAGTGTCAATCTGTCCTGCTTGTAGAATATCGGTCCTCTGTCATACAGCCATATCGCAAGTGCTGATATGAGCATAAATGGTGAAGCTATGACAAGCAGTATAAATCCACATATAACATCCATGATCCTCTTAATGATCATATCGTCACCGGTAAGTCCCTGATTTCGTGATAAGAGGATAGGCGTATCGAACAAATGAATAGGCTCAGCTCCTAATATGATTATGTCGGAAAGCTTTGGCACAACATACGATCTGATGGAGTGTTCAAAACAATACTTCACAAGCTCATTTCTTATATAAGCCTTTGTCTCGCAAATGATTACTCCATCGTACTGGAGTATCTTCTCCTTGATCGCCTGCTCGCCCTCGCTGACATGTATTCTGTCTTCTATTACATACTTGTCCTTACGGGCATTGATCTTGTCTATGAACTCTATCGGAGTCTTATATCCATATACCAGCAGCAGATGCCTTGGCGGATACATCTTCGCATACAAAAATCTACACGCAAATATCCAAATCAATATCACTATCGTTTCAAGCCCGGTTACCTTTAACAATGGTACCGGATTTACATAGTCACGACAGATTATACAGAGCTGCAGGTAACCAACTACATTGGCACACACGAGAGCCAGCAGCTGTGAGTAAACTATATCAAGCAGTCTGAAGAATCCGACTCTGTAACCACCATAAAGCTTGGTGAAAAGTATGATGATTATTCCATACATTCCGATAACTGCCCAGTTTCCTCTTCTCCAGAACGGAAGCGTAAGCGTTACCTCATAGTCCCGGTACCACATGAGTCCAAACAGCACCAGCTCCACAGCGATGAGTACACAGGCCTCACCCACTGTTATGAGACGTTTGTATCTGTCCCTCTTTCTAACTCTTCTGTTTTCTTCCATATTTATAGCATCTCCCTAAGCATCTTGTTGACAGATCCAGGATCTGCTTTACCCTTCATAGCTTTCATAACCTGTCCGACAAGTGCTCCGAGAGCCTTCTCCTTGCCGCCTCTGTAATCATCAACAGCCTTTGGATTGTTATCTATGGCTACCTGACATGCCTCCTTAAGTGCATTGTCATCCTGAACAGTTGCAAGTCCGTTATCCTTGACATACTTCTCAGGATCTATATTATCTGCAAATATCTTTTCGAACACTTCCTTTGCAACACCGCCATTGATAACCCTGTCATCAACAAGCTTGATGAGCTTCGCAAGATTCTCCGCTGAAAACTTCAGGTCTTCCGCATCAACACTGTTCTCCTTCATCAGTCTCATGGTCTCTCCCATGATCCAGTTGGAAACCTTCTTTGCAGGTGCTCCCAGTGCAATCGCGTCCTCAAACAGATCTGCCAGCTTCTTGGAGGCCGTGATGATGTCTATATCATAGTCAGGAATCGCATATTCCTCTTTGTATCTTATCTTCTTCTCGTCTCTGAACTCAGGCTGTGCATCCCTTACCTGCTGGAGCCACTCATCGCTGATGTGGATAGGTACAAGGTCAGGATCAGGGAAATATCTGTAATCCTGTGCATCCTCCTTGGATCTCATAGGATATGAATACTCCTTATTATCATCCCATCTTCTTGTCTCCTGGACAACATTTTCACCAGACTCGATGAGATCGATCTGTCTCTCTCTCTCATTCTCTATGGCTCTGGCAATGGCCTTGAATGAGTTCAGGTTCTTGGTCTCTGTACGTGTGCCAAACTCCTCTGAGCCAACCTCTCTGATCGAAAGATTGACATCAGCACGCATGGATCCCTCATTCAGCTTACAGTCTGAAGCTCCGAGATACTGTATCGTCTCCCTAAGCTTTTCAAGATATGCTATTACATCCTCCGCAGATCTCATGTCAGGCTCAGATACTATCTCTATAAGAGGCACACCTGAACGGTTGAAATCCACAAGTGAGCTGTCTGTATATGGATCATGGACAAGCTTACCTGCATCCTCCTCCATATGTATCTCATGGATCCTCACATATTTCTTAACTCCGTCAACCTCTATCTCAACCTTACCATCCCTGCATATTGGATAGTAGAGCTGTGATATCTGGTAGTTCTGTGGGTTGTCCGGATAGAAATAGTTCTTTCGGTCAAACTTGCAATTCTGTGTGATAGTGCAGTTTGTTGCAAGACCAACCGCAATCGCTTTATTCACAACCTCTTTGTTAAGTACCGGAAGTGAGCCCGGCATTCCTGTACATACAGGACATGTATGTGTATTAGGAGCTCCTCCAAATGCTGTGCTACAGCCGCAGAATATCTTTGTCTTGGTCGCAAGCTCTACATGGACCTCAAGTCCGATGACTGTCTCATATGTCTTTGCCATCTCTTACAGCCCCCTTTCTGAAACCTGTGCAGGTCTCTTGTACTCTCTAGTCTGCTCAAATGCATATGCAGCTCTGATAATGGTCTTCTCGTTAAATGCATCTCCAACCATCTGCACACCTATAGGCATTCCATCCTTATCAGTTCCACATGGAAGTGATATTCCCGGAAGTCCTGCAAGATTTACAGGGACTGTGTACACATCTCCCAGATACATCTTGATAGGATCTGAGAGTGACTCTCCCATCTTCAGTGCTGTTGTAGGTGCAACAGGTCCGAGAATGATATCATACTTCTCAAACGCCTTGTCATACGCCTGTTTGATGAGAGCCTTTGCCTTGAGGGCCTTTACATAATATGCATCGTAATAACCTGAACTCAGCACAAATGAACCGAGCATGATTCTTCTCTTGACCTCAGGGCCAAATCCTTCTGAACGGCTCTTCTTGTACATGTTGTGAAGATCTGTGTACTCTGGTGTTCTGTAACCATATTTTACACCGTCGAATCTCTCAAGGTTAGAACTTGCCTCCGCCGATGCAATGATATAGTAAGCAGGAATAGCATACTCAACCATTCCAAGATCAAACTCCTCAACAATAGCTCCCTTTGCCTTCAAAGTCTCAGCTACTCCATACACGGCTTCCTTTATCTCAGGCTCAAGTCCCTCTGTGAAATAGTCTCTTGGAAGACCGATCTTAAGGCCTTTCACATCATCCACAAGTGCGCTTGTAAAATCATTGTCATCTCTGTTAACTGATGTTGAATCCTTCTTGTCATACTGTGATATGATCTCAAGGATCGTCGCACAGTCCTCTACATTCTTCGCAAGTGGTCCGATCTGGTCAAGTGATGAACCGTATGCTATAAGTCCGTATCTTGACACTCTTCCATAGGTTGGCTTGATTCCGGTAACACCGCAGAATGAAGCCGGCTGTCTGATGGATCCACCGGTATCTGAACCGAGGGCACATGGCACCTCCTCACCGGCAACTGCTGCCGCTGATCCACCTGATGAACCACCTGGAACTCTATTTGTATCCCATGGATTTCTTGTCTCACCAAAATATGATGTCTCGGTTGTACTTCCCATGGCAAACTCATCCATGTTGGTATGTCCTACTATAACCGCTCCTGCTTCCTTGAGCTTCACAACGGCCTCAGCAGTATATGTTGGAACAAAATTTGACAGAATCTTGGATGAACAGCTTGTCTGCACACCCTCCTGGCACATATTGTCCTTTATTGCTATCGGCACTCCTGCAAGAGGACCATTGAGCTCTCCCGCATCTATCTTCTTCTGCACTTCCTCCGCCTGGGCAAGTGCTCCTTCACGATCAACCGTGACAAAACTATTATAATCTTTCTCGCACGCCTCGATGCTGTCAAGACAGGCCTGTGTCGCTTCAACTACGCTCACCTGTCCATCTTTAATAGCTTTTCCCAGCTCTACAGCCGTCATACCCATTAAATTCACTTCAGCCTACCTCCTAGTCAAATGTCTTTGGCACCTTGTAGCAGCCATCCTTCTGCTCTGGCGCATTCTTCAGCATGTTCTCTCTGTCGTCTCCATTTACAACAACGTCCTCACGGAACACATTGTTGTATGGGAATGTATGGCTCATAGCCTCCACACCGTCTGTATTAAGTTCATTCAGTTTGCTGACATAATCAAGCATGTCTGACATATCCTTCTTTGCCTGCTCCTTCTCCTCCGGGGAGAGCTCAAGCTTTGCAAGGATTCCAACATAATCAATTGTTTCATCAGTTATCGTCATGTTCTTGTTCTCCTATCTTTAATGAGCAAAAATAAAGAATGTGCCTTCTTATTATTCTGTGTCAAATAATGTAAACACATTCTCCCGCCATGGTATTTTGTACCACAAAATTCCTCTAAAATATATCACATCCTGGGATATTATGCAAGACTATGGGCATTTTTACCTGTATTACGCAAAACACCGCCATGTAAAACGCTGCATACATGGCGGTGCTGTAGCCCAGCTCTATGTCCTATTTCAATAGAATATGTCTACTTTCTTATTTTTTTATATATTAATATCCCTGCACTTCCCATAA
>ENA-ORND01002503-ORND01002503.1-human-gut-metagenome-genome-assembly--contig:-NODE-2503-length-11124-cov-3.061433_pt1 | contig 11124 bp, 9 predicted proteins | sample MGYA00242111_ERZ509014 | MGnify/ENA primary metagenome ERZ509014 (study PRJEB26280, sample SAMEA2338694) | human gut metagenome | biome: human gut; feature: human-associated habitat; material: faeces... | reverse complement strand
AACAGCAGCAAATGCATCAACAACAGCAAATAGCCAGCCAACCGTAAAGACATCCGGTAAACCAAAGACAGGTGATAATTCTGCAATTGCAGTTTGTATGACATTGCTTGCAGCAGGCTGTGGCGGAATGTTTGTTTTCAGAAGAAAGAAAAGCAACTGAAAATGAATAATCAGAATGGAATAAACAGAACAGAATAATTAGAACAGAAAGGACAGGCATTGTATCAGAGCCTGTCCTTTTATAATGCCGGGAATTTATAGCTCACCCGCAGAAAGCCGGCTGTCAAAAGAATTGTACAATCATCTTATTTGCCGTATAATAAAAAATAATATAGTAGAAAGAAGCGATAATATGCGCATACAACTTGCAGCTACCATTCGTAAATATGATAAGAAAAATTTTCCAAAGGATATTCTGGCCGGTATTATTATTATGGCAGTTTCCATTCCGATAGCTATGGGTTATGCACAGATTGCAGGACTTCCGGCAGTCTATGGTCTGTATGGTTCCATTTTCCCAATTCTGATATTTGCACTGTGTTCGACTTCACCACAGTTTATTTTTGGCGTAGATGCGGCACCGGCAGCCTTAATCGGTTCGGCACTGGTGGGACTTGGTATTGAGAGTGGAAGCAGTGAAGCAATTGCAGCAGTGCCGGTACTTACTTTCTTTGTGGCAGTCTGGTTATTGGCGTTTTATTTTATGAAAGCAGGAAAACTGGTGAACTATATTTCGGCACCGGTTATGGGTGGATTTATTACCGGAATCTGCACCACGATTATTCTGATGCAGGTACCAAAGTTAATGGGCGGTACCGCCGGCGTTGGAGAACTCATTGAGCTGGTGGAGCATATCGGGCAGACGAAGGTGAATCTGCCATCCCTGATTTTAGGCGGCATTTCCCTTCTGATACTTCTTGTATCAAAGAAAGTAATGCCGAAATTTCCAATGGCAGTGCTTTTAATGGCAGCAGGAGCAGTAATGACAAAATTTTTTCCGGTGAGGGAATGGGGGATCCAGACGCTGTCTGCAGTAGAACCGGGACTTCCACAGTTTGTGATTCCGGATATCCGCATGCTTCCGATGAAAGAGGTAGTAACTATCAGCCTTTCGGTGGCAGTGGTCATTATGGCAGAAACGCTTCTGGCAGAAAATAATTTCGCACAGAAGAATGGATATCGAATGAATGATAATCAGGAAATTTTTGCATTCTCCATGGGAAATTTCCTGGCAGCATTTACAGGCTGCTGTCCTATTAATGGCTCTGTTTCAAGAACTGCAATGGGAGAACAGTATCAGAGTAAGACACAGCTGACTGGAATCATAGCCGGTTTATCCATGCTGGTATTGTTGCTTTGCGGAACCGGATTTATCGGCTATCTTCCGATTCCGATGCTGACGGCAATTGTAATTTCTGCATTACTTGGGGCAACGGAATTTGAGCTTGCTGCAAGATTGTTGAAGGTCAGCCGTACAGAATTCTTCATTTTCTTAGGAGCATTCTTTGGCGTGCTGATGCTTGGAACCATCAATGGCGTTTTGATTGGCATTATACTTTCCTTTACTGAGATGATTATCCGTACTGCCAAGCCATCAAGATGTTTTCTTGGAATCCAGCCGGGACATCGCCATTTCCGGGATTTAAAAGAAAGTCATCAGATACATGCGATAGAAGGCGTTCTGATATACCGGTTCAGCAGTAATCTCTTTTTTGCTAATGTGCAGATGTTAAAGCGGGACATTGAAGACAATATAAAAGAGGATACGAAGGCAGTCATTTTAGATGCCAGTGCTATCGGCTCCATGGACATTACAGCGGCGGATCAGTTGGAAATGCTGTATCAGGGCCTTAAGAAACGTGGTATCTGTTTTTATATTACAGAACATATTGCAGATTTGAATGAACAGATGCGAAAGCTTGGTCTGGGACACATCATAGAAGAGGGCAGCGCAAGAAGAACAATACATATTGCTTTAAAGGATATGGGTTATGAACGTCCTTATCCGCTGGAGGGCGGTGTAGACAATAAACAGCGCAGTGCCTCAAGAAAGCGGGCGGATAACCGGGTGCAGGAATTTGTCTGGGCATTTGGTTCGGAAACTGAAGATGCTATAGAGCGGCAGATTGTGGCACAGATAGAACAGCTGAAAAAGACAGGAGATGTGGAAAAGCTGTTACATGGAAGCTGGTCCCATATGGAAGAACTGGACGAAGATGAGTGGCTGGAGCATTTAGAGGAACATTTGAAAGAGATTGTTAATATTTCCGGTAAAGATGAAAGAACGCTGGCTATGCGGTTAGAGGAACATCGACGGGAAGTACATGAGCGTATTGCAAAGGAACATCCGGAACTGGCAGAGCGCTTTAAAGAACGCCGGCATGCGTTAGACGAACATCTGAAGGAACGGAGACCGGAGGTTTATGCGCTGGTAGAGGACTTAAGGGAAAAACGGACTTCAGGAAAGATTTAATTAGGCAGAGACATCTTGCTTTTTCGACAAAATTTGCAGGAACCAGTCTGATAAGCTGAAACAGATTGGAAGGTATTATGTGGGATGAAAAAGGAAAAGCAGGAAAAAAAGGTTTTTACGGTATTAATTGTATGTATTGTGGTTATGGCTTTGATATTTGGATGGATGTCAAAAGACCTTGGGGGTTCAAACCAATACATTGATAAGAACAGCAAACAGAGTTTATCTGAACTGATGGAACAGATGGAGCGTGCTTACCGGAACCGTCTGGAGATTACTTATGAACAGATAGATTCTATTGAAAAATATATGTTCGGGGATGGGGAAAGGGAAGCAGAACTGAAAGATTACCAGAACTATTTTGACTCTATGGAAAGTAATATGGTGCGGGATATTGTCTTTGTTAATGATGAAGGTGAATATCTGTGCATGCGTGGACTGAATGGCAGGATACAGATGCAGGATGGATTGTCGGAATTATTTGGTGAGAATAAAGGAATTGCCCAGTACTGCACCTGGAAGGATGGAGAGGAAATCTTTATAATTGCAAAATCAGTAGATTCTTTTTTGGTCAATGGGGAAGAATATGAAGCAATTGCATTTCTCTTCCGGCCACAGATTATTAACGATCTTTTTGTAACGTCTGCTTATAACGGACAGGCTAATATCTATGTCATGGATGAAAACGGAGAAGTGGCATACGCAAGCATTAATAATGAGCCGGGTGAAGTAACCATAAATTATAATCTGTTTGATAGTTACCATGAACAAAAGATTATGAATAAGAAAGATTATGAAAAAGTGAAGTCGGACTATGCAGAACGCAGCTCCGGGTGTATAACCCTGGAACGTGAAAATGAGTCCGACTATTTTTCGTATCGTGCATTAAAAGGAACACAGTATATGATAGCCTGTGAAGTGGACAGTACGATTGTGCAGAATGTACTGGCAGATTATCAGATTATGATGCTGCATATCTGGCTGACAGTGACCTGCATTATCATTGCAATGTTAGCAGCACTGGGTATCAGTATTCTATGGATTTATAATGAAAAGAATAAGGTAGCTTACGCGAGACGAAATGCAATGCAGCAGGCAGAAGCAGCAGAGAAGCTGGAAGAAGTCAATACTGCATTGGAAGAGACGGTGCAGTTTGCAAATACGGCAAAAGCAGAGGCAGAGCGTGCCAATGAAGCGAAAAGTGTATTTTTATCCAATATGAGCCATGATATGCGGACTCCTTTAAATGCGGTTATGGGACTGGCTACACTGATTTCAAGAGATGCTGAAAATTCGGATTGTGTCCGGGAATATGCAAGAAAACTGACTTATTCAGGGGAACATCTGCTTGGACTCATTAATGATGTCCTTGATATGTCGAAGATTGAGGCCGGTAAAACGGTCCTTAATATTACGAACACGAATATTGCTGAACTGGTGGAAGAACTGGATATGATCATCCGTTCACAGACCAGAGAGAAGAGGCAGGAATTCATGATTCATGTACATCGGATAGAAACAGAAGAAGTGGAAGCAGATAAATTACGTCTGAAGCAGATACTGCTGAACATTTTATCCAATGCAGTAAAATATACCCCAAAGGGCGGTAAGATAGTATTTGATATTACCGAAGTACCAAAGAAAAAGGGAAACTTTGCACAGTATCAGTTCCGGATCAGTGATAATGGACAGGGGATGGGTGAAGAGTATCTTAAGAATCTTTTTGATCCATTTAGCCGGGAAGTGCAAAGCACTGTTAATCCGGTTTCCGGAACGGGTCTTGGAATGCCAATTGCCAAGAGTCTGGTGGAGTTAATGGGTGGAAGCATTCATGTGGAGAGTAAACTTGGAAAAGGAACTACTTTTGAGGTGATTTTGAATTTCCGGAAAATAAAGTACCAGGAGAAGGTTAACTGGTGGAAACTGCAGAAGATAAGCCAGGTACTGGTGGTTGATGATGAGAGTGAATCAGGAAGATATATTATGGATACGCTGCATCCGTTTGGGATTGATGTGCAGACAGCAGATTCCGGCGAAATGGCGGTTCATATGGCAGAACAGATGGTAGAAACTGGAAAAACAAAGAGTTGGGATGTTGTAATTATAGACTGGAAGATGCCGGGAATGGATGGTGTTACTACAGCAGAAAAATTGCATCAGATTCTGGGAGAGAAAACAGTATTACTGCTTTTTGCCTATGATTGTAAGGAGATAGAAGAAGCAGCGGGTTATGCTGGAATTCAAAGTATTTTAAGCAAGCCGTTTTTTGTGACAAATTTTAAACGGTGCATCGAACAGGCAAGAAAAGAGCAGCAATTGCAGGGAAAAGGACAAGCAACAGAAAAAGAAAAAATGACATTAAAAGGAATGCGTTTTCTGATAGCAGATGATAATGATTTAAATGCAGAAATATTGGAAGAACTGTTAAAAATGGAAGGTGCAGACTGTGACCGGGCAGTAAATGGCAAGGAAGCAGTAGAAATGTTTGCAAGAGCGGAGGAAGGACGATATAATATTATTTTAATGGACATTAAGATGCCTGTTATGAATGGCTATGATGCAACGAAAGAAATCCGGAGACTTAAGAAGAAAGAAGCAGCGAAAATACCGATTTTTGCCATGACTGCCAATGCCTTTGCGGAAGATATCCGGACCTGTATGGAAGCAGGGATGGATGCACACATTGCCAAACCGGTGGATCTGGATTTATTAGAAGAAAACATCCGGATTTATATGCAGGCAAAAGCATAACAAAAGAAGAAGGGAACAGAAGAATGGGTATTTTTAAGAAACGTCTGACTGTAAATGAAGCAATCAATGCAGCGCATACTTCGGAAAATGCAATTATAATTGACTGCCGGGCAAAGGAAGATTACCAGAAAGGACATGTGGCAGGAACAAAGAATATTCCGCTGGACAAGATAACGGAAGACCGTATTTTGCGGAGATTCCCGGATAAGGAAAAATCTTTTTATATTATAGGAAGTTACAGCTACCGGTCCGAAAAGGCGGTAAAAGCATTTAAGAAATTAGGCTATAAGAATGCCATTTTCGGCGGTTATATGGAGGAACACCACGGAATTCTGGTGAAGTAAGCTTAATGATTAAAATTGTATAAAGTCTATAAAGAATAAGAAAAATGCAGAAAATGTTTGTGAAAAAACAGGAAATTTCTGCATTTTTTTAATGCCAAAATATACAAATTGACGCAAGTGTACAAATTGCATAAAAAAACAACCAAAAAACTGGCAAAAATTGCAGAAGAATATGGAATATTTACACGAAAAAACGGCAAATGGTCAGACCTATTTTTGCAGAAAGAAAACGGTTGCGTTTGCATTTTTTTCTTGTTAGAATTTTAACGATTTAAAAATGCCTTAGAGCAGCAGAAGGAAGTGAGACAGATGGATGCTCTGGTAAATAGCCTGATGGAAGAATTGAACTGTGAAACGGTATTTACAATTCCGATTTTCGGAGGCATTCCCATTTATGAATCCGTAGTAGTAACCTGGATTATCATGGCAGTAGTTATTGTGCTGTGCATACTCCTGACCAGGAACTTAAGTGTGGAACATCCGGGACGCAGACAGATTATTCTGGAAACGGCTGTAAACGGGTTGAATAACTTCTTCCGGGATACCATAGGTGAGAATGGAAAGCAGTATATTCCTTATCTTATGACGGTGGCAATCTATATCGGAATTGCCAACTTAATCGGTCTGCTGGGATTTAAACCACCGACCAAGGATATGAATGTTACTGCAGCATTGTCCCTGATGAGTATCATATTGATTGAGATGGCGGGTATCCGCAGGAAAGGAACGAAGGGCTGGCTTAAGAGTTTTGCAGAGCCGATGCCGGTAGTACTTCCAATCAATATTCTGGAGGTCTTTATCAAACCATTGTCGCTGTGTATGCGACTTTTTGGAAATGTATTAGGTTCATTTGTCATTATGGAATTGCTGAAAATGGTAGTACCGGCAATTCTGCCAGCAGTATTTAGCTGTTATTTTGACATTTTTGACGGATTGATTCAGGCATATGTATTCGTATTTCTGACCGCATTGTTCGTCAAAGAAGCAACCGAATAGGGAAGAAAAAACAAAAAGAGAAACAAAAAAGTAGAAAAGAAAAGGAGTGCATATTATGTCATCAACATTATTAGTAGCAATCGGAGCAGGTATCGCAGTATTAACAGGTATTGGAGCAGGACTTGGAATTGGAAAAGCAACATCATCCGCAGTAGATGCAATTGCAAGACAGCCGGAAGCAGAGAGCAAAATCAGCAAATCACTTCTTCTTGGATGTGCATTGGCAGAGGCAACTGCTATTTACGGATTCGTTATCGCATTGTTAATCATCCTCTTCTTAAAATAATAAAGAAAGATTATAGAAAGGCAGGTACGGGAAATGCTTAGCATTAATTTTTGGAATATTTTATGGACCGTTGTAAATCTGCTGGTATTATATGTAGTCTTTCGTAAATTTCTTTATCAGAGAGTCATGAATGTGATTGAGGCAAGAGAAGAAATGGTAAAGAAGCAGTTCGACGATGCAAAGAAAAGCGAAGAAGATGCCAGAAAATTAAAGGCAGATTATGAAGAACGCTTATCGGATGCAAGAACGGAGGCAGACCAGATTATTATTGATGCCAGAGCAAGAGCAGAAGAAGAACATGCACGCTCGGTAGAGAAGACCCGGGAAGAGACTGAGCATATGTTAGAAAAAGCCAAGGAAGATATTGCAAACGAGCAGGAAAAGGCACAGCAGGCAGCTCAGGCTGAGATTGCCAAACTGGCAGTCATCGCTGCACGGAAAATTATGAAAACAGGTGATGCTCATGACACAGGAAGCAGTAAATAACGCAAAGGTATTGTATCGGCTGGGTGCCACAAGACAGGAGGCAGATGAACTCCGGGAGCTTTATGAGCTTACACCGGAACTGCTTAAGGTTCTCACAAGTCCGGTGATTTCCATACATAAGAAGGATGCCGTGATAGAGAAAATTTATCAGGATGCCGGATTATCCAAGGTGCTTGTGAACTATACCAAGATGATGTGCAGACTGGGTTATATCGGAGAAATAGAGGATATCCTGGATGCATTTTATCTCTATTGGGACAGACAGAATCATATCTTGCGTGCAGAACTGACCTGTGCAGGCACACCACAGCCGGAAGAAGAAGCAGAGGCAAGAAAGATTCTTGCAGAGAAATATCCCGACTGTGAGATTGTTCTGACAGAAAAGGAAGATGAGAATCTCTTAGGCGGATATATCATTAAGGTTCATCATAAAGAATATGACAGAAGCTATGAAGGCCGCTTACGTCAGTTGGAAAGAAAATTAACAGGGAGGTGAAGCCTGTGGGCGCAATTAGTGCTGCAGACATAATCTCGATTATCCAGAGCGAGATAGAAGAATTTGACTGGGATGAATCCAGTCGTGAGACCGGTTCCGTAATCTGGGTTGGTGATGGAATTGCAACCATTTACGGAATTGACCATGCAATGTATGGTGAAATTGTTGTATTTGATAACGGTGTCAAAGGAATGGTACAGGATATCAGACAGAATGAAATCGGTGTTATTTTATTCGGCCGTGATACCGGAATCAAAGAAGGAACCAAAGTGGTTCGTACCAGGAAAAAAGCCGGAATCCCGGTAGGGGAAGGCTTTGTTGGAAGAATTATCAATGCATTAGGTGAGCCGATTGATGGAAAGGGCGATATTAAGGAAGATGATTATCGTCCAATCGAAGAGGAAGCACCGGGCATTGTAGAACGTAAATCAGTAAATACACCAATGGAAACAGGAATCTTGTCCATTGACTCCATGTTCCCAATTGGTAGAGGACAGCGAGAGTTAATTATCGGAGACCGTCAGACCGGAAAGACCTCCATTGCAACAGATACCATCATTAACCAGAAAGGCAAAGGAGTAATCTGTATCTATGTTGCCATCGGACAGAAGGCGTCCAGTGTAGCAAAAATTGTATCTACACTGACCAAGCATGATGCAATGGATTATTCCATTGTGGTTTCCTCAACTGCAAGTGATCCTGCATCCATGCAGTACATCGCACCATATGCAGGAACTGCAATGGCAGAATACTTTATGCATCAGGGAAAAGACGTTTTGATCGTATATGATGATCTGTCTAAGCACGCCGTTGCTTATCGTGCAATTTCCTTACTGCTGGATCGTCCACCTGGACGTGAAGCTTACCCTGGAGATGTATTCTACTTACATTCAAGATTACTAGAACGTTCTTGCCGATTAAGTGATGAACTTGGTGGTGGATCTATCACAGCATTACCGATCATCGAAACACAGGCAGGAGACGTATCCGCGTACATTCCTACAAACGTAATCTCTATCACAGACGGACAGATCTTCCTTGAAAGTGAGTTATTCTTCTCCGGTGTAAGACCAGCGGTCAATGTTGGACTTTCTGTATCCCGTGTAGGTGGAGCAGCACAGACAAAGATCATGAAGAAAGTAGCCGGAAACCTTCGTATTGACTTAGCTCAGTATCGAGAACTTGAGGTATTTACACAGTTTAGTTCAGACCTTGACGATGGAACAAAAGCAACATTAAATTATGGATCTCATCTGATCGAACTGTTAAAACAGCCATTGTACCATCCAATGGCATTACATAAACAGATTTTACTTCTGTTTGCAGCAGGTCATAAGATGTTAAATGATGTTCCAGTCAAAGAATTAAAGGCAGAGACAGAAGAAATGACAGCATTCTTTGAACAGAAATATCCAGAGACAGTGAAGAAGATCGACGAAGGCAAAGTCTTAACAGATGACATTGCAAAAGAGATCCAAGAGGCGATAGAAGCCTATTTAAAGTAGGTGATCACTATGGCAAATATCAGAGAAATTAAAACAAGGATGAACAGTATCGAAGATACATTAAAGATCACAAATGCGATGTATCTGATCTCATCTTCCAAATTAAAGAAAGCAAGAAAGCAGTTAGATGCCACAACTCCATACTTTGAAATGCTTCAGGCATCTCTGCTTGATATCATGGCACATACACCAGATCTTCAGCACATTTTCTTAAACAAAAGAAAGAAAGAACATCCCAAAAAAGGATATCTTGTGATGACTGCAGACCGTGGACTTGCCGGGGCCTATAATCATAACATTACAAAAATGGCAGAAGAGAATATTAATGAAGATGATAAACTGTTCGTGATTGGATATATGGGACGTAACTATTTCGGACGAAGAAATGCAGCCCAGATGGACGAGGATTTCTTCTATACAACACAAGATCCTACGATCTACAGAGCAAGAAGAATTGCAGAAAAAATGATCGAGGAATATGTATCAGGAGAACTTGACGAAGTCTATATTATCTATACTAAGATGATCACATCCATTACCTCAGAACCAACGATGATCCGTGTGTTACCGTTAAACCCAGATCAGTATGAGTTTGCAGGCAAAGGAAAGAGATCACATATGACAGAATTTCAGCCATCCGTAAAGGCGGTGCTTGACCGCCTGGCACCAAACTATATCAAAGGACTTGTCTATGGTGCGATGGTAGAATCATTTTCCAGTGAATTAAACGCCAGAATGATGGCGATGGAAGGTGCAAGCAAGAGTGCGAGAGAAATGATAAGATCACTGGGACTTATGTATAACCGAGCTCGTCAGGCAGCGATCACTCAGGAAATCACAGAGGTATGTGCCGGAGCCAAATCATTAAAGAAAGAGTAACAGTGAAGGAAGGGAAATAAAATGGAAAAAGGAAAAATCGTACAGATTCTTGGTCCAGTAATCGACGTAGAATTTGAAACTGAACAGCTCCCTTTGATTCATGACGCCTTGACCGTTGTTAATAAAGGAAAAGAAGTTGTTATGGAAGTGGAACAGCATATGGGAAATCGTACTGTACGCTGTATCCTGTTAGCAGCCAGTGAAGGACTTCACAAAGGAATGGAAGTCACAGCAACTGGTGGACCAATCAAAGTTCCAGTTGGAAAACAGACATTAGGACGTATGTTTAACGTACTTGGAGAAGCAATTGATAAAGGAGAACCTGTAGAATCAGAAGAAAAATGGGCAATCCATCGTGAACCACCTAAATTTGAAGACCAGAGCCCTGTTGTAGAAATGTTTGAGACAGGTATTAAAGTCATCGACCTTTTAGCTCCATATGCAAAAGGTGGTAAGATCGGTCTGTTTGGTGGTGCTGGAGTTGGTAAGACAGTCTTAATTCAGGAACTGATTCATAATATCGCAACAGAACATGGTGGATATTCCATCTTCACAGGTGTAGGAGAACGTTCAAGAGAAGGAAATGATCTCTGGAATGAAATGACAGAATCCGGAGTTATCAAAAATACAGCCTTAGTCTTTGGACAGATGAATGAGCCACCTGGATCTCGTATGAGAGTTGCCCAGACAGGACTTACCATGGCAGAATATTTCCGTGATCAGGAAAAACAGAACGTGTTATTATTCATCGATAACATTTTCCGTTATGTACAGGCAGGATCAGAGGTATCTGCTCTGTTAGGACGTATGCCATCTGCTGTAGGTTATCAGCCAACACTGGCAAATGAAGTCGGTGCTTTACAGGAACGTATCACATCCACAAAGAACGGATCTATTACATCCGTACA
>ENA-ORND01002491-ORND01002491.1-human-gut-metagenome-genome-assembly--contig:-NODE-2491-length-11166-cov-3.177842_pt1 | contig 11166 bp, 9 predicted proteins | sample MGYA00242111_ERZ509014 | MGnify/ENA primary metagenome ERZ509014 (study PRJEB26280, sample SAMEA2338694) | human gut metagenome | biome: human gut; feature: human-associated habitat; material: faeces... | reverse complement strand
CCGGCTACCAATGCACCCATATCCAGTGCAAAGAGCTTCTTATCCTTTAATCCTTCCGGAACATCACCACGTACAATCCGTTGTGCCAGTCCCTCTACAACTGCGGTTTTACCTACACCGGGTTCACCAATCAGTACCGGATTGTTTTTCGTCTTACGGGACAAAATACGCACTACATTCCGGATTTCTGCATCTCGTCCGATGACCGGATCCAGCTTCTGGTCTCTCGCCCTCTCTACCATATCATAACCATATTTATTTAAGGTATCATAAGTAGCTTCCGGATTATCGGAGGTCACCCGCTGGTTGCCACGCACCGTAGACAGTGCCTGCAGGAAACGGTCCCTTGTAATACCATATTCCTTAAAAATTTCCTTTAATGCAGGGTTCGGATATTTTAACAAGGATAAAAACAGATGCTCTACGGAGACATAATCATCTCCCATCTGCTTTGCCTCATCCTCTGCACTAATCAATACCTTATTCAATGCCTGGCCGACATAAACCTGGCCGCCGGACACCTTGGTTCTTGCTTCCAGATGGCGGATTGCATTGTCTACAAAATGCTCCTTCTGGATTTCCATTTTCTCAATCAGTTTTAAAATCAGTCCATCTTCCTGCTGCAGTAATGCCACTAAAAGATGTTCCTGCTCGATTTCCTGATTGCCATATTCATATGCTAATTTTTCGCAATCCTGGATTGCTTCCATTGACTTCTGTGTAAATTTCTGAATGTTCATATCTTTCACCTCATTTCCCACTGTGCTATGAACGAATTCCTGTTATTTCTGTTTCCAAGCATAAATATAGCACGCATTATTAGCACTGTCAAGAGGTGAGTGCTAAAATTTTCAGACAATTTTTGTTAATTTCTATTTTTCTTCTGTTCAATCCATCTTATCAGCTCATCCACGTCTTCCATTGTCGTTGCCCAGCTGGTTGCAAAACGAATTACCGTATGCGTCTCATCCTTTTTCTCCCAGAAGCTGAATTCAACTTTTTGCGCAAGCTTTTCCATAAATGCATTGTCTACCACACAAAATACCTGATTAGTGGGAGCATCCAGATAAAGCTCAATTCCATTTTCCTTTAAGCCTTCCCGAATCTTATCTGCCGTTGCAATTGCCGGCTCTCCGATATGCTCATACAAATCATTTTCAAATAAGACATCAAACTGGATGCCAAGTATCCGTCCCTTAGCAAGCAGTGCTCCATGCTGTTTTACAATGGTAAAGAAATGCGGAACAAGTCCTGGCTTCGGAAATACCACTGCCTCTCCAAACAATGCACCGCATTTTGTTCCTCCGATATAAAAGGCATCGCAGCATGCTGCAATATCTTCTAATGTCACATCATTCGCCGAACATGCCAGTGCATAAGCCAGTCTTGCTCCATCTAAATAAAGTGGAATACCATTGCTGCGGCATACTTTACTTAATGCTTCTAATTCCTGCCGGTTATATAAGGTTCCATATTCTGTCGGCTGGGAAATGTATACCATTCCCGGCATCACCATATGATCACGGTTGCCATCCTCTTTAAATGTATTTAAGACTTCTTCTACCTTTTCTGCGCTGATTTTTCCGTCTGTCTGCGGAATCGTCAACACTTTATGTCCACCCGCTTCAATAGCTCCTGCCTCATGGGAACTGCCATGTCCAGTCTCTGCCGCAATCACTCCCTGATAGGATGCTAACAGGGCACCAATTACCGTGGCATTGGTCTGCGTTCCTCCCACCAGAAAATGCACCTCTGCCTCCGGTGCATTGCAGGCCTTCCGAATCTTTTCCCTTGCAGTTTCCGAATATTCATCCAGTCCGTATCCGGCACTTTTTATCAGATTTGTCTCCGCTAACTTTTTTAGAATCGCCGGATGGGCTCCTTCCATATAATCACTTGCAAACGCTAATTGTGCTGCCATTTTTCTACTTCCTCTTTCTATTCTATACTGACATAGATTCTTCTTCTATGATTTTTCCTACTTCCTCCGGTTTGATTTCCACAATCTCTGCTATCTGTTCTAAGGTATAGCCCTTCCTGTGCATATTGGTAATTACTTTTTTATTTGTTTCTCTTAATGTCTTTTCTGCTGCTCTTTCTTCTATTCCTTCACTCAGATTACACATCAGGTTCACTTCCTCTCTCAATTCTTCACTTACCGGAATCTGATATTCCAGTTCTATCATATTTAATTTTTCTTCTGCTTCTATTTCATTTGACAAAAGTGTGCTTATCAGCCGATGCAGCTCATAGCGTTCCTCTCTTTTGGGAACTTCATTTGTTACACCAAGCAATACAATATTCAAAAGGTCTATATTTCCTTCCCAGTCATATCCATTTACGATATCTTCTTTCATCAGATGAATATAACTCATCGAATTCATATCCATATTCATGCAAATCCAGATACTAAATACCCGTTTTATGTCATCATAATCCGAATGCCAAAAATCACGTTCCTTTTGGGATGAAATAAGCCTGCTTACATAGAATATCGCCCGGTTCAATATTTTATATGTAACAGGTTTGTTCTTCTGAGCTTCAATATTTACTATAATTTGAGAAATTCCATCTCTCATGCGCACATAAAAAACAATATCAAACCTGACCGTTCCTTCATTTATTTCTGCATTTTCTGAATTAAATCCGCCAATATGTCCTGCCATATCGCTTGCATTTGTAAGTCCCGGTTCTATGGGCACAACACCAACCTGTGGTTCTCCTTCAATATACGGTATCACATCCTTGGGATTCATACCTTTAAATTCATCCACAGTATTCACCAAAATATGCGCCAGAATACTTTTTTGTCCTAAGAGTCTTTTGGCACATTCATCATATTGTGCCCGATTTCTTGCAGCTGTTACTGCATTTGTAATTTCACTGTTCAGATTAATAGCCTCCTTTGTTTCCGATTCCTCTCTCAAAGCCTTCACAAAGTATGCTCTATGGAATATCAATCCAATTTCATTATACGTTTTCCTCCTATCAGGCGCAAATAAATTTTTCATAAAGAACTCCCGGAACATCGTTTTTCCGATGCTCCGGGAGTCTGTTATCTTTTTCTTCTATCATATATTTTCCAAGCTTCTGATTACATCAGTTTACGGAATAAAGCTTTCAAATCCTCTACATTTGTATCCTTTGGATTGCCCGGTGCACAGGCATCAGCAAAAGCGGATTCTGCAAGGAATTCTAAGTCTTCTTCCTTTAATGCCTCTAATTTTGTTGGAATTCCAACATCTACAGATAACTGCTGTACCGCATCAATGGCTGCCTTTCTGTATTCTTCTACAGACATATCATCAACGCCTTTTACACCCATTGCTCTTGCAATCTCACGATATTTCTCACCAGTGCATTCTGCGTTGTATTCCATTACGATTGGAAGCATCATTGCACAGGCAACTCCATGTGGAGTATCATATACAGCACCTAATGTATGTGCCATGGAATGTGCAATTCCAAGTCCTACATTAGAAAATCCCATTCCTGCAATATACTGTCCTAATGCCATTCCTTCACGGCCTTCTTTTTCATTGGCAACTGCACTTCTTAAAGATCTGCTGATAATTTCAATCGCCTTCAAATGAAACATATCTGTCATTTCCCATGCAGCCTTTGTAGTATATCCTTCAATGGCATGTGTCAGTGCATCCATTCCGGTGGAAGCAGTCAGTCCCTTTGGCATAGATGACATCATCTCCGGGTCAATTACTGCGATAACCGGCATATCATGCGGGTCTACACATACAAATTTTCTCTTACGCTCTACATCTGTAATCACATAGTTAATGGTAACTTCTGCTGCAGTTCCGGCTGTTGTCGGTACAGCAATAATCGGAACACAAGGCTTCTTTGTCGGAGCTACACCCTCTAAGCTTCTGACATCCTCAAATTCCGGATTTGCAATAATGATACCAATTGCTTTTGATGTATCCATAGAAGAACCACCACCAATTGCAATGATATAATCTGCTTTTGATGCTTTAAATGCTTCCACACCATGCTGTACGTTCTGAATGGTAGGATTTGCCTTAATATCTGAATAGATTTCATAAGCAAGTCCTGCTTCATCCAATACATCGGTTACTTTGGATGTTACACCAAACTTAATCAAATCCGGGTCGGAACAGACAAATGCTTTCTTAAATGCTCTTGCCTTTGCCTCGTTTGCGATTTCTTTAATTGCTCCTGCGCCATGGTAGGAAGTCTCGTTTAACATAATTCTGTTTGCCATTTTATCTTCTCCTTTGTCCTTTATTGATACCTCTATTTTACCAATGAAAGCGACAAATAAAAAGTTACAAAAAGCCAACTCTGTCACTTGATTTTTCAATATCTGTCATGGGCAAATTCCACTCTCAATCATCATCCTTCACCACTATATCATCTGCAATTTTTCAAATACCGCTTTCAGTTCCGCCGGCACCGCTTCCGTCAGTGCCTTTGCCAGTTCCCTTGGTGTAGTCTTCTTTCTTCCAAGCACCCACTGAATTGTCATATAAACTGAACCCTGGCAATACATTTCCAGAAGGAAATGAAGATGCTCCGATAATTTCTGTCCTGATTTCTTTTCTATCTTATCCGTATAAAACCGGGTAATCAGTTCAAAATCATGGTCTCTTAAGCAGTTCTGGCTGTCTGATTTAAATGCAGCCCGGAAAAATAATTTTTCCTGCTCAATATATTCAAATTTCTTTACCAGCCCCTCATATACCGTCTTTCCCTCTCCCATATGTTCAAAGGATTCTGCTAAAATTTTGTCAAAATACCAGTTTATCAGATCATATTTATCCTGAAAATGACGGTAAAATGTCTGTCTTGTCGTTCCGCTCAGTTCCACAATCTGCCGCACTGTAATCCGTTCTATCGGCATCTTCGCCATACACTGCTTCATGGCATCTGCCAGCCGGTATTTCATCTGTTCTGCTTTCTGAACATTCTGCTCCATGCCTTCTCCTCCACTTACTCTGCCAATCTACTATCGTCAGCATAGCACCAACCTGTGAAAAAGGCAACCTGACCGCTTTCTCTTATAAAGTTTTCCTGCGTTTCCACCGCCAGATTACAATAGAAAGGAGAACTGCCACATAATCCGTCAGTGCCTGTCCGTAGATAACACCGTGCAGACCGAGCAATGCATTCAAGCCGTAAAGCACCGGAATCAAAAGTACTCCCTGTCTCAATATAGAAAGAATCGTTGCCGGAAGTGCATTTCCGGTAGACTGCATACAGTTCATATTCATAAATAAAATGCCAATGACCGGACCGGAAATCATATAAGCAATCAGCATTTCCACACCATAATTTATGACCTCTGTATCAGAAATAAACAGGTGGATAATCGGCTCCCGGAAAAAGAAAAACAGTGCTGTCGCCAATACACCTACAATCAGACAGCATTTCTTCGTATAACGTTCCACTGTAATAAAACGCTCCCTGTTCCCTGCACCGTAACTATAGCCTAATAACGGTTGTACTCCATTTGCCAGTCCCATCTGTAAAAATGTGATAAACATATTTGCCTTAAATACAATTCCAATAGCCGCTACCGGTGCATTTCCATATGCCACCAGAATCTGGTTTAAAATAATCGTAGAAATGCTCATCAATGCAGAAAAAATAGCTGTTGGAAGTCCTGCCGAGCATACCTGGGACAGAATTCTGTCCCCACATTTAAAATACCGGAATGCCATAGACATGTTCCTGCTCTTTCTACAGAAATACCAAAGATAATATACACTCGCCATTATATTTCCAATAGTCGTTGCAATGGCTGCGCCTGCTGCACCCATACCAAATCCACTGATAAATATCGGGTCTAAAATAATATTGGCCACGGTTCCTATCATACTTCCTGTCATAGCTTCCCGGCTGGCTCCGTCCGAACGCACAACAAAGCTTGCTGCCGCAGACCAGATAATAAACGGTGCACCATAAGAAATGTATGTTGTGTATCCTTTCGCCAGTTCATAAGTATCTGCATCTGCTCCAAACAATTGTAAAACCGGCTGCATTCCAACCAGTAAAATTACAGCAAAAACAATTCCCACGATAAGTGATGCATAGGTAATAAAAGAAGAAACCTGCTTTACTCTTTTTTCCTTCTTTTCGCCCAATGCCATAGATGCCGCTGCGCTTCCGCCCATACCAAACATATTGGCAAATGCCATAAATAATATAAAAATCGGATTCGTCTGACTGACCGCAGCCACCTGCAACGGATCCCCTGTCTGCCCTACGAAAAACGTATCCGCCATATTATAAACGACAGTAACCAGACTGCTGATAACACTTGGAATTGCCATCTTTGCTACTGCCTTCGACACCTTCATGCTGCCCATCAATTCATTTTCATCCATTGTAACCCTTCCTTTCTGCCGGTAAAATCTGCTTTCCAAAGCCACTCATCGACCTCTTGTAACTTTAAATTTCTCATTCCAGATTCCGAAGCATCTTCTCTGCAATTCTTAAAAATTCTTTTCTTTCTTCTTCCGTAATTCCCTGTAATAAAAGTTCTTCCGATTCCGTAATTTCCTTTCGCAGAATATGTTCAATCTTCCGCGCCTGTTCTGTAAAAACAATCTTCTTATATCTTCCATCCTCTGATTCCGGCACCCGGCAGATTAGTTCTGCCTGCTCAAGATTCTTTAAAGTCTCTGTTGCAGTAGACGGACGCAAGCCAAATTCTTCCTCAATCTCTTTCTGGTATACCGAATGGTTTTCTGATTCCACCAGAATATAATTTAAAATGTTACCCTTTGCTCCGCTGATTCCGATAGATTCCTGTATTTTCTTAGATCGTCTGCGGAGCCGGTTGGATATTTTATTAATTACCTTTCCTGTTTCCATGGCAAATCTGTTCCTTTCTTTAAACTTATTACTATTTCTAATTAGTTCGGTTCCTAAGTATTTTAGTCAGATTTTATTCCATTGTCAACTTTCTATTTTATCTACTCTATTTCTTCATGCATAATATTCCTTTTCCCGGCTCATGCTAATGCCGATATCTAAACTTTTCTTAGGCGATTATGAAAAAGAACGTAAAAATTTTGAAAGAAAAATATATCTTTTCGCAATCGTCCAAAAAATTTTCTATAAAAGGAGATTATCGTATGGGAAATAACATGGATTTAAATTATGAAATGTTCTGCTATCAGTGTGAACAGACAGCCGGTGGCAAAGGCTGTACAAAGCTTGGCGTATGCGGAAAGACACCGGAAATTGCCAACCTGCAGGATTTACTTATTTTTCAGATAAAGGGAATCAGCTGCTACGGAAAAGTGCTGGTGGAGCAGGGACAACATATGGACAAATCGATTGTAAGCTTTATTGAAAATGTACTTTTTACGACACTTACCAATGTAAATTTTGATGCAGATGTACATGTAGCACTGCTCCGGCAATCACAGCAAATCAAAGAAGAACTTCACAATTTGGTAGGTGAAATTTCGAATTCCACACTCCATGCCACCTATCATCTGCCGGATTCAAAAACGGATATGTTAAAGGATGCTCCTATGGCGGGCATTATGTATGACAAATCCTTAGACCCAGACATCCGCTCCCTCCGTCAAACTATTCTCTACGGTTTAAAAGGTATCAGTGCCTATGGTCATCAGGCAAGAGAATTAGGTTACTTCAGTAATGAAGTGGATGACTTTTATATACTGGCATTAGAAGCCATTACCGATGACCGGCTGACTGTCGAAGACCTGATCCGTCTGACCATGCGTACCGGTGAAATGGCTATTGAAGTCATGAAAAAACTGGACTATGCCAATACCACTATTTATGGCAATCCTTCCCCGCATAAGGTAAATGTTACTATTAAAAAAGGGCCATTTATCATTGTCTCCGGCCACGACTTAAATGATTTGGAAATGCTGTTGAAGCAGACGGAAGGCACCGGCATCAACATCTATACCCATGGTGAAATGCTGCCCTGCCACGGTTATGATGGACTGAAAAAATATTCTCATCTTGTAGGTAACTTCGGTGGAGCCTGGCAGGATCAGCAGAAACAGTTTGACAACATTCCAGGCTGTATCCTGATGACCACCAACTGCCTGATGCGCCCGAGAGATTCCTACAAAGACAGGATTTACAGCACGAATGTAGTAGGCTGGGATGGTGTGAAACATGTCGGTCGGAAAGAAAATGGAGACAAAGATTTCAGTGAAATCATAAAACAGTCAATTGAACTTGGCGGTTTTCAGGAAGACCAGCCGGCAAAAGAGATTCTGGTAGGTTTCGGACACCACGCTGCTTTAAGCTATGCCCCACAGCTTGTGGAAGCTGTCAAAAGCGGACAAATCCGCCATTTCTTCCTTATCGGCGGCTGTGACGGTGCCCGTCCGGGACGAAATTACTACACTGACTTTGCCCAAATGGTTCCATCCGACTGTATGATTCTAACGCTTGCCTGCGGAAAATACCGTTTTAATAAACTAGATTTTGGTGAAGTAGCCGGACTGCCACGTCTTTTGGATGTGGGACAATGTAATGATGTCTACTCTGCCATCCGCATTGCTACTGCGCTTGCAGATGCTTTTGAAACGGACATAAACGGACTTCCACTGTCACTGATTATATCCTGGTATGAACAGAAAGCGGTTGCTGACCTGCTTGCCCTTTTAAGCCTTGGCATTCATGATATTTATTTAGGTCCAACGCTTCCTGCCTTCATCAGTCCCAATGTGCTGCAGTATCTTACCGATACCTTCCACATAAAGCCAATCAGCAATGCTTCCGATGATATCAAAACCTGCCTGAAACAAAGCCTCTAAATAATAAACCTCCTTACCAGTTTTCTGGTAAAGAGGTTTTTATTTATGCAAAATCTATTTTCCTGTCTGATTTGCAATGCAGACGCAATACCATTTATCATCTGTCTGACTGACATCATGATTACAGTTGATAATCGGATGATTCAGGTCATTTGGTGGAATGTAACGTACCACACCGATTCTTCCATCGGACATCTGTACCTTTACATCCCGGTAATTTTCCACCATATTTTTCACAAATAAGTCTACCAGGCGTTCATCCAGTCCCGGAAATTCGCCCTTTTTAAATTTCTCCAACACATCAAAAGGAATCATGGATTCCTTATAACTTCTCTGGGAAATCATGGCATCATACACATCGGAAATGGCGGTAATCCTTGCCAGCAGAGAAATCTCATCTCCTGCAATCTGATCCGGATAACCCTTTCCATCCAGCCGCTCATGATGATGTCTTGCCGCTAACCGGATATCTTCATCTACATTATCCCAAAGCAGCTCATATGAATAAACGGGATGAGCTTTTATGATTTCAAATTCTTCTTCCGTAAGTCTTCTCGGTGCATTTAAGATTTCTTCCGGTATCTTCGTCTTTCCGATATCGTGCACTAATCCGGCGCATACCAGCTTTTTAATCACCGGTTCCGGAAGCTTCAGCCACTGCCCGATAACACCATTGGTAAATGCTACGTTCAGGGAATGGCGCTGCAAATTCTCATCCATCTCTCTCGGTGCATCAATACACTGAAATATTTTAGGAAAATCCAATACCTTAATCTTAGTAAAAATATCCTTTGTAACAGTCTCCGTTGCTTCCATATTAATTTCGGAAGCATTTCTGGTTACAGAAAAAATACTGTCTACATCGTTTTTTAATGCTGTATAGCCGACTGCTTCTTCGTATACTCTCTGCAATGCAGCTCTTGGTGCTTTTCCACTGTTGAGAATTTCCTGATAAGTTTCCTCACTGGTTGTAATATATCCACCACGTTCAAACTTGGAAAGTTTATCTAACCGGTCCTGTGTCAGGACTTCGCCCCGTTTCAAAAGCAGCACCGAACCTCTGTCATTATAAATATCTCCGGAAAGTTCCAGGCCTTCCCATAAAAAATCAATTGGAATTTTTCTAAGTCTCATTCTGTCACTCCGCCCTTATATATTCCTGTCACGAATCATCATGCAGCCATACTCTTCTGTCTTAAGATTTGCATTCTGTATCCGGACAATCCGATATGTCTTCTGTAACATTGTATCTCCAAGTTTCACGCAAATCCGCAGTTCCGTTCCAACTGTCCCGCTTCCTGCCATTGTCTGAATCAGAATTCCATTTCCACTGATATTACAGGTTTCCATTTCAATTGGCTTCTGCAATTCAATTAATGTTCCATCCACAATAACAGATTCTATATATCCCTTTTCTTTTAAGGGATAACGGACATGCTTCCGCTTCTCACCATTCTTACTCCTGCCCAGCTCGATTTCTACTTCATTGGCAATTATAACCGTCCGAAGATTACCGGTAGCTTCTACCAGGCTCCCATTCGGTCCAAATATGATAACCGTCACCGCATGCTCCATCCGGTTGTCAAGGCTTCCTGCACTAACCTTTACTACTTTACGGATCGGATCATAAGATTTGATTCTTGTATCTAATACCATCTTCCCGCCGGCAATTTCCTTTACAATAATCCGGCAGCCATTTAACTCCATCATTCCTGCCATAATTTGCATTTCTCCCTGATACTGTTGCTCACCTATTATCCATATCTCATTTCTGTTTGATATATTTTATCACGCCTATCCCGGTTTGAAAATATTTTTACCAAAAATAATAGTATAAAACCAGTTGCACAATCAGTATAAATGGCATTCCTATTACAAAGTACCAATGTTTTGTCTTATGACGGAACAGATACATACCTGCCCATGTCCCAATGCTTCCTCCCAGTATGCTTACCAGAAATAATGTTTTTTCAGGAATACGCCATTTATGACAGATGGCTCTGCGTTTGTCTATTCCCATGACGGATAGCCCGACAATATTTGCAATTATTGCATATGCAATTACTATTTTCTGAATTGTAGTCATTATTTTCTCCTTTTTCAAATATTAATTTCAGGTGATTGCGTAGGAAGAAGATTTTCAAGATAAAATAAATTTTGTGATATTCGATGCATATTTGATTTTCAGATGATGAAATGCCACTGTTCTAAGTAGTCCATTTTTCTTTTTCTGATAAAAACAGTCTTTTCCATGTTTAACAGAATAGTGATACCGTTCGTCAAAGTTCGGATGCCTGATAAGGGCTGTTAGGGGCACTGGGAATTTCGTCTGGCAACAGGCAACGCTGGTACAGGGATGTACCAGCGAGGCACA
>ENA-ORND01002489-ORND01002489.1-human-gut-metagenome-genome-assembly--contig:-NODE-2489-length-11171-cov-6.464016_pt1 | contig 11171 bp, 13 predicted proteins | sample MGYA00242111_ERZ509014 | MGnify/ENA primary metagenome ERZ509014 (study PRJEB26280, sample SAMEA2338694) | human gut metagenome | biome: human gut; feature: human-associated habitat; material: faeces... | reverse complement strand
ATGCCTTCGTGGTCGGTATAGACACGGGAAAGCATGCGCTCGGTCAGGGAGATGAGACGGTTGACGCTTCGGTACTTGCCAATGAGGGAAACCCAGGGAACGAGTTCTCCATACTGTTCAAGCCAGTCAGTAAATTTGTCGCTGTTCTTGCTGGTCGTCTCCGGTGCCGGGATGTTCATGTCCGCGCACGCCTTCCGTAGCTGGGGAATGGAGAGTTTCTTCTCCAGCGGGATGGCTTCCTTGTACTGCTCCCTCGCTTCGTTCAGGATTTCCAATCCCTCTTCAATAGCCTCACGGTTGGTAGGTACTCCCCTCCAACCCATCATGCAGGTATTTAACCAGCACTCACGTTCGTAGTCGGGCCAGAAGCGTTCGAACTTATCCCAGACGGCAAGGCAGTAGTAGGAGTCGCCTGCCACGTATTCCTTCATATCGTCGGGGATTACGTCAAGGGTTCGGAAGTCCACGCCCTCAGCTTTGGCTCGCACCTCCTTGCTAATCTCAATGCCCCATATCTTGGCCACAATCTTCGATAGTGCGCCATATATGGACAGGTAGTTGGCCGCGGCGCGTGAACATACCCATGCGTTGAAGGGAGTACGGAATCCGGGGGTTCCGGGGGTTCCGGTACAGCCTGGGGCTTTCAGGCCGAACAGGTAAACGGCATAGTCGAAACTGGCGTTAAAGGACACGAGGGTTTTGCCCTTGGTAGTCTCTGCCCAGTTGAAATCCTTGGGATGACCTACCCAGCAGTACTTGCCGTCATACGCCGACATGATGTACGCGTCAAACTTTTCGTGGGTGCAGTAGGACCGGGCATCCATGCAGGTCATGGAGTAATCCCCTTCGTAAAACGTTTCGAAGTCAATGGCCAGAGTATCGCCCGTCAGCTTTGTCTGGTCATCCGTGATTTCCATTTCGTAGCCCGGAATCTTCGGCAGTGAGAATGTATTATCCATTAGTCGTTCTGGTTAAGGTGTTTCTTAGCGTCAGCGTAGCATTCGTAAGGAGTAACGCCGGAAAGGTTTTCTTTGGTTCGTTCCTTAAAATACTTGAGGGCATAGAGCATACGCCTGCGTATCTGGTCTTCCTTCTCAAATGCGGCATAGTTTACTGCACTGCTATCAACCGCTTCGTTCAGGACAGCCGTAAAGAGACGGGCGGCAAGAACCGCAATGTCATAGGCTTCCTTAGCCCGTTCCGTTTCATCCTCTGCCTCCTTATATTCTTCAATCTCCCATTGCAGGTGACGAAGGAGGTCAGAGGCAGATTCGACGAGACCCATTTGCTTAAAGGTCCGGTCCACGTAATCAGCGAGTGTGGTGCAGGATATGGCGAGGTCGTTCATGAGTTTAGTGTTTGAGGATTTCTTGGATGCGGTCGTTAGGTTCGGGGTCAATATCATCAGGGCCTACCATAAAGACCCGACCCTCCTTATTCTCTACAAGGAACTTATAATCAGCTCCCTGTGGGGTAGTTACCACGGTTATGGGTGCTGTGCCTTTGAGGAACATTTCGTCGCCGGGGCACAACAGCATGAAGGTTGGGAGGATAGCAATCTGTCGAAGCCACTGCTCCATGACCTTGTACTGCGCGGCGACCACCGAAGACTCAGTATTGAATTCATAAGGGGCAGAGGAAGTCCCGCAGAAGGGACAGGTCAGATACATGACAGCCTGAAATGAGGTAGCCTGCGTTCTGGTCTCGAACTGTATGTGGCTCTGGTGGCAGTAGGGGCAGAGGCGAGGAACGCTGATAAGCGGAATCCCGTCGTTGGAATAGAGGGTTATGTCGTCGTCTTTCATGCGCTTATTTGAACAAGGTGAGAATTACGATAAATTCAATGATGCACCACAGGATGAATATAATATTCTGAATGAAGCTCTCGCATTCGAAGTCAGCTCTTTCCACCAGGGTTACGATGACACAGGTTATCATGGCTAGCCCCATGCAGGTGTGAAGAAGGAGAAGGAACGGACCAACCCCGGAAGCCCATGCGATAAGAACCGTGAGAAGGGTGTAACATGCGAACGGGGCGAAATTTCTCAGGTAAGCTTCAATAAATTCTTTCATGATTGGTTTAGTCTTAGTGGGTTTAGATAAGGGAGCATAGTAAGAAGAAGATGATGAACCACAGGAGATTGATGACTCCTTGGTGCCACCATCCATCCGTACCTAGGGTTTGCTGGTAGAAGAATCCGCCAATAATAAGTGGGAGAAGGATGACGATAATGAAGATTGTGAGCAGGATTTCTGACATGGTGCTTAAAGATTGTTAATGAGTTACAGCCCAATAAGCTTGTGGAGAAGAAGGAGTATGAGACCTAAAGGGCCCTGGTCCCACCACCCGTCCATCCACAGGGGGTTTCCGTAGATAAGGGCCCCAACGGATATGAAGGATATGAGCAGGATGGCGATAACAATGGTACTCAGGAAGTTAATCAATGTCTTCATGGGATTCAATTAGTACATGGCTTCCTCGGCTTCCTGCATGTCGATAATCCAATCAAGGGAGTCAATGGCCTTGTTCAGTTGGTCACGCTTCTGAGACAGCGCGAAGCGTTCCTGCATATTGGCGTTCTGAGCCTTCAAGTTGGCGAGACGTTCATTGCTCGGCCTGCCCAGTTTCTTGCCGTTGCGGCTATAGCCGGGGCGGGCGGCTTCCGTTACATGAACCTTGTTCTGGTCCTGATTGATGAGATTGCCCAAACCATTCAAGAGGTTGATGAGCTTGGAGATACGCGCATGGTTGGCACGCAGTGACTTGAGCTTCTGCTCAGCTTCCTTAACCTGATTGCTGAGGTCCGCTTCGAGCTGGGTCAGCTCATTCAGGAGGGATTCGTTTTCGTTGGTTGTCTTCATGTTGTATTGCTGGTTGGCTTATTAGTATTCAGTGGCAGGTAAGGGAGGAAGCTTAATGGGCTCACCTCGTACCTGCGAAGTGAGCCCATTATGACTACGGTTTTATTTTTGTCAAGAAAAAATTATAACATAATTTCCGTTTTTTGTTCGTCTTGCTCCCTCCATTCGGGGAACTTGTTGTACCAGCGTTCCTTAGTCTCCTTGCTGGCCCACTTAATCCAGTCCTCTACCAGCAGATATGGCATGCGGCGAGCCCGTGTCTCACCTACCTTCTGCTTGGCTTCTGCGGCGTTAGGTCCATACAGCTTGATGAGAGCGGAAGAGAAATCTCGGATTGCGGCTTTCGTCAGCTTGATATCCACCCTCGGTGGGTTGATAGATGGGACTCCCGTCTGGTCAATCTGAGCCAGGGCGTTGAGCAGATTGGAGGAACACTTCATGTGGGGATAGGTATGCTTCCACAGGGGGTCTCCGTTAATATCTGTATCTTGTACCCAGTCCACATAGCGGAGCCTACATGCGTAAGCGGCTTCAGGGCTCTCCATAATACCATAAGTATCATTGATTTCCTTAGACATCTTAACCACTAGGCCTACGCGGTCTGAGAGCCTTGGAGCCTCCCGGTTGTACTCTTCACGAATCTGTGCCCAAATCTGTTGAAGGTCCAGACTGGCGCGAGCCGCGTAGTCCAGGCGAGCGTCGTCGTGTGCAGACTTGACGTACAGGAGGGAGAAGCGTCGGTTCCCGGTCACGTCGGACAGGGGGTGGTTCTCATTGGTGCTTCCGATAAAGCTGGCACACGGATAGACCATGCTCGGTTCCTTAGCGAAAGCGAAACGGACAAACTCGGCAAAGTTGTCCAGCGTGTCCTTGAGCTGGGAACTTTGTTCGCGGTCAGACAGAAGTTTGTCAATTTCATTCAGCTGGATAGCGACCAGCGTACCCTTCTGTCGGGCCAAGTCCTTGGCATCCGTAGCCATGCGGGAAGAGTAGCAACCGTCAAATGGCCAGAACAGCTGGTCACACCACGTCGTCTTACCACAGCCCTGGGGTCCGATAAGGATGGGGCAATAGGAATCAAGAAGCTTGCGGGAGCCCTTAATGTGACCTTCAAGCCTCCCGTATAGGGTGTAGAGCCAGGTACGGAGTACATAATCGAGCCAGGCGGCGGGTTCCCAACCAGCGGGGGTGCGGGCTGGGTCGAGAGTTAATGTGGCATTATATGCGGAAAGACGGTCCTCGCCATCCCAGGGGCGCAAGCGGGTCAGTGTTGCAATCGGGTGGTAGAGGTTCTGATAAGCCGCGTTAGTAATCACTGTGTTAATCTCGTTCTGAGTAGGTGCCGACTTGGCTGACCTGTCGAGGTAAGATACCCAGAAGTCCGTCAGGGGTCCCGTCAATCCGCCTGCAAGAGTATATGCCTTATTGGTGGAGGAGTCGATAACCAGAGTTGTCTGAGCAACCTTATTATGAATGGGGACCAGGTTCAGATGATTCATTAACGCCTTAATATTGAGAGCAGTAACCGGGATAGAGGAGGACTTCTCCTTTGTAACCGGGAAGTCCATGGAAGCCACGGATTCCGGGTCCTTAATATCCAGAGCAGAACCGGAAGCAAGGTCCATGCGTCCCTTAAGGGCATCCAGCACGACTTGAGGTGGATTGTACAACCTGTCCAGGTCAGGGTGTCCCGTAGAAACAACGGCGGTAGCAGTTTCGGCGCGACGGCGCACCCTGCTGGTCCTGAAGTCATAGAAGAGCTGAGCCATGGAGCGGAATCCTGGGTGCCGCTTCGCGGTATCGCTTTCCTTACTACAGGTATCATGGAAGCAGGTGAATCGGGAACGGGCCGGGTCCCCTGCCGGGATGTAGAGGCCCAGGTCATCTTCCCCCCTCTTGCCAGTGCATATGCCTTCACAGCAGGGGCAGTATGCTGTACGGATATAAGTACCCTGCTTATCTACGCCCGGCTTCATGTTGCGGATAGTCTCCGCTTCTTTGGGGCGGCCCTGCAAATCGAGCCACTGGGCGAACTCCAGCAGTAGTGGCGGGAGCGGTTCAGTTGGGGAAAGGAGGTTATCCGCAATATAGGAACTGACTCCGCGCTCCATAGCCTCACGGAAGAACTTCTCCATGTTTTCAATGGTAAATACGGAGAATGTACCCTCGGCGGGTGCGATATATTCCCCTCGATACAGGAACTGCAACCGGGCAATATCACTGCACTTACGGTCCATCTCGACATGGGCCACCTCTGCAATCTGCCGGACCAGTTCCTCATATACTGCCTCATGGAATACCTTGCGAGCCTGTATCTCGGATTCCACGGGTTCCGGGGAATCCACGCTCTTCGGATTGTTGAGGTAGTAGACAATCTCATCGCTTGCGCGGAAGAAAGCCTTAATCCCCTTGTTCGGGCTGGTGTAGGCGAAGACGAACCCCGGCAAAGTGGCGAGCTTCTCCCGTGCCATGGCAAGAAGCTCTGCGGGGTCATCGCTATTCCCATCCTTGCCCCGGTCGATGTCAATCCCGAAGATACCCGTATGCTCCCACAGGTCGGGCAGGATGTTAATGAGGCGTTTGACGGACTGACTCTGGTAGTCCGGGAGCAGGTTGTTGCGGGAGTTGAGGATGCGGATGGAGGGAACGATAGCAGGGAGTGCCGCCTTAACAGGAAGCGGCTTATCCTTATCCCGGTTATCGGGCGAAGCCCAGTTCCGGGACCACTTCTCGTACAGGGAGCGGTAGGAAGCTGGAACGCTATCCAAAGAGAGTTCCCCGTTCTGAACCTGGATGAGGGAAGACAACTGGCTGGCACTCAACAGCTGAGGTGTAATATCCCCGTGCAGGAAGTTGATGATTTCACCAAGCGAAAGACGGGAAGTGTAGTTGCAGGAACCGTGTTTGGTGAGAGGTATGGGGGAATCGAACAGCTGACGTTCGGACAGGGCTGTAAGCGTGAATGCGGTTTGGCTGGATGTAGTCATTGTCGTATGATTTAGTCTACGTAAGAGAATACGATGCTATTGGGGTTGAGAAGATAGATGGAACGGTTGGCGTGCCGTCCGGTGCGGGTAACATACCTGTCCCGTTCAAGGCCTTGCAGGATAGTGCGAAGCGTGACCCTGCTGGAGTTCGGAAGATGTCCCAACCCGAAGGTGAGACTGTCGATAGACCTGTTGCGGGGGTTATCCCGATTCCGGTCCAGCAGGTAGAGCAGAGAGACCGCCTGCGCTCCCGACCCCCAGGCCCACAAATGACGGTGGCTGAAGGCCTTTGGTCCTGGCAGGGCGCGCGCCTCAATCACGGCACAGCCCGCCCTGAGAAGGTCCTTGTTCAGTCGGCCCGCGAAGCTGAGAGAAACATAATGGGAGTAGTCGTGAGCCATGTCGTTTGCCGTGTAACGGGGAGCAAGGTTTGGATGGAGACCAGGGCTCTCCAGCTTATAATAGAAGTGAGTGAGAATAAAATCCATGCAGGCGGGGCTTGCATCCCCTCCCAATGTAGCATAGAGTTCGGTGAGAGCTTCGCGGGTAAACAACTGAGGTTGTGGCCGGGAGAGGAATATGAGGTGGTATAATTCCTCGTTGAGGGGAGCCACGGGTTCCGTAGATACAATATCTGTCAGCCGTTGAAGCGGGCCCGTCTTGCGCCGGGGCTTACGGATGGGGTGCTTCTGATTGAGATAATCGGCGAAGAGCCACTGCCGATAGTGGCCGAACGGGTCGATTGATTGATTTGTTGTCATCGATGGGACCTTAGCACAGAGAGACCCAAGTGTCAAGAGAATTGTGTTCTAACTTGAAACTTCTTACATGGTGAACGGTGGAACAACAAGGTTCGGAGGTTACGTAAGTTCCTTGGAGGCAATGGGTTCCGTGGGTTCCGAACAAGATGGAACAAAGTAAGATTGGTACAAATTTTTATTGAGTGTTAATGAGTTACATCCCCTATAACAACAAACATATCTCCTGAAGACTCACGTGAGAAAGGACACCCTCCTTACCGGCAGGATATCTGTAGGAGGGAACAACGGAACAATGAATGATGTTCTTCTCTTTACTTCTTAAATCTAAACGAGTTATAAAGAATAGGAACAAGATGGAACAAAGTAAGATTGGTACAAATTTTTATTGAGTGTTAATGAGTTACATCCCCTATAACAATGAATATATATAATTTATTTAATGTGTGAGAGAGTAATAAAAATATACGCACATACACACATACACACATATACACCGCGCGTAAAGCTGTTCGTTGTTCCTAACCCTGCAACTCGTTGATAGTCAGTGAAAATTTGTCACATTCTCATCTTGTTCCACTCTGTTCCACTCTGTAGTAACTTCTTGATGATAAGGGAGTTAACCCACTACCAAAGTTACGTTGTTCCACTGTTCTAGGCCAGTCACAGCCTCTGTCAAGCGGGTTCCTCCTCTTTCCCCCTCCTGCTCACCCCCGCGCGTACCTACGCATGAACACCTGCATCACGGGTGGCTACGCACAGTCCCATTCTTGTCATGTTACCCCTACCTTCCACGAGCTTACCTACCCCCCCCCTTGTGATTGACCATCCCGCTCTCAAACCTCTCTTTTAGGTATGGGTAACATTGTAAGTAGGCCTAATAAGGTAGAACAAAGTTACCCCCGGCTAAAACGGCCTTGACCTCCTTCCGTGGTTAACGATAGCCAACACACTGTGCAAGCGCGTGGAGTGGTGGGGTAACATGTCAGGAATTGGCAACCTTGGGTGGAAGCTATAAGAGCAAGAGCTACCTCCTGTATGATGGAACTCCCCACTGTGGGCCTGGGTACCCGCCGCGCGTCGTTTTTGCTTGACATGTACCCCCGGTACCCTCGGAAGCCATTGCTCCCACGTAAACCGTTTTTGCTTGACAGGGTTTCCTCCTCGTGATAAATTGCCCCCGGTCCCCACGGAGACAACGGCTGACACCGCTACGCGACGCGAGTTCAGAAACCCTTCCCTGGCTAAGGTTCTCCGCACGGGCCTTCCTTTCTACTGGTTTAGTCGTATCTTTCAGCCCCTCCAGGTATCGCCTTCACGGTACTTCGGAGGGGTTCTTTCATGTTGCGACGCTGTAGATGTTGCTGTTTATCTGACAGTGCCCTGTGCATGGTAATGGCCGCATGTCGATTTTGCTTGACATGGACTGCTCCATGGGGTTTCAGTAACTCTAATCTGGTCCCTCTTAATCCCTACCAAACTAGTAGGATTTAATATGCCTCTTGGAACCCTCGCCGCGCGTCGATTTCTCTTGACAACAAAAACCCCGGAAGCCGTTGCCGCGACCTCCGGGGAATCCAATGGAAGTTGGGTTCTCGAACTCGAAACCAGGTCTGCCCGGCCAACAGTTTTACTCGACATTATCTGTTGCGGCTACCTGAGTAAAGAGTGGGTCTACAGTTGGGGAGTGAGCCCTTGCAGACCTCTTCGAGAACCAGAGGCTTTTATAGCAGAAATCTTTTTTCTGTCAAGCATAAAATAGATGAAAATGAAGCCCAGCCGCGCGTCGATTTCTCTTGACAAGCCTCTCCCCTGTCTGCCCAGAAGGGTACCCCTACCCCCGCACCCCTGCCGAAAAATTTGTGTCAATCTTTTACAATAGCGCATGTGTTGCCCCGAAGCCCCGGAAACCGTGGTGGTATTTGGACATTTTTGGCCAGAAAAATTTCCCCACGGCTCCAATTTTTTCCAAAAGTTAATTGCGCCTAACCTATTAGGGCCTCCCGGTTCCCGTGGCCTCCCAGCATCCACGGATTCCACGGATGCCCGGCTTCCGCTTCTCTTAACCGTCTTATACTCAATAGGGTGTACGGTGATGCACGCCTTCACGCAATTGTTGCATGCTTCCGTTCTAATCTGTTTCCCATTGACACCCTGTTTCCCATAAGTCCCACGGAATCAACGGATTACAGTTCCATACTTCGCATAATGCATATAATGCCTAATTGGTAGGAATGTTATTTGAGAACTGACCTCATCTTTTTAATTCCTACTAATCCTGTCGGAATAAGGGGAATACGTTGAGGATGAAGGTCTTAAATTATCCGAAGCATGCTTCATTTTACAAAATTGTAAAAGGTTGGCACGTTTCCTATACAGGCGTATAAAATTTTATGTGAAGGTATGCGAACGGTATAAAATTTTTAATTAAGAAACCTAAACTATTAAGAAACCTAAACTAAAAGTTATACAGTTGTATAAGAAATGTAACAGGCTAAACCTTAAGGAGTTGTGCAAATTGACGTGCGGCTGGAATCCACGGCACCCACGGAATCCATGTTACCCATTATCTACGGCACCCACGGAATCCATGCTACCCATTATCTACGGCATCTATATTATCGTGAGCGCATGGAAACCGTGGAAACCGTGGAAACCGTGGAAACCGTGGAAACCGTGGAAACCGCAATCGGCGATTGTATGGCCCGCAATCGCAGATTGTATGACAAAATCATAAACGCCACAGGTTCAACGGGTTATACCGCTTGCGCCAATGAGTATCAACAATTATCAAATAAATCTATTGACAGTACCCTACTCTCTTGTAAAATGAGCGCATAACCCGCCGCGATAGCGGTATCAACCAAAATACAATACATATGAACGAACTGGAAAACTACGAAATTGCCGCAATTCCTGAATGGGCCCTTTGTTATTTGGAATACGGAGATACGGACGGCCTAACCCTTGAGGACATTGCGCTTGCCAACGGGTTTAAAGCAGACTACTGTCTTGTCGCCCGGTGCGGTGAAGAGCACTACTTCACCCGCTTCCCGGCGTTCGGGGCCCCTGCCACCGTTGAAGATTGGAAAGTCCGGCTCCGTGCCTAAACCCGCTTCCCTTTTGAACTCTAACCAACAGAAAGAAACTAGAATATGAAAGATACCCGAACCACAGAAATTCCCGGAATGCACCTGACCGCAACTATTGCGCCTGACAAAATGCCCGGAAAGTATGCCCTGACCCTTATCCATTTCTGCGGGGCCCTTGCCGATTTATCTGCCCGCTATGTACTGGATTATGCCGCCGCCATATCCATTGTTGACCAGCTCAAAGGAACACAGGAAGCCGGAAGCCGCCGAACCTATGACGGGTTTGAACTGGTACGCATTGGAGATAGGGCATTTATGATGATGATACCAATGGCCGAAGAGAGCCGCCCCTTGCCTATCGAACTCTTGCGTACCCTGCCTATTGTTGACCGTGCAACATGGTGCCCCTTCGGACTGTCTCAAACCTTATTCCCGCATGATTTTTACGATAAGGGTAAGGGCATGCAAATCGTTTTTGTGCAGGTGTACTAAATTGTCATACTCCGAAAAACTTATTGACAACATCCGAAAATACTAAATAATACTCGCAACCGCCCCATTGAGGGGCCAAACCAATAGATTATGAACATGACCAAATTAACCGCATACATATATGAAACCCGGACGGGTGAACTCCGTATGATTGTTACGGACGATAAGGGAAATCAGGCAATCACCGCCGTTGTACCCACGGACTCCTTGCTTGCCCTAATCCACAATCTGAACGATACCGAAAACGCTCAATAATAGCTACCACAAAACAAATCAAACCAATAGAAAGAAAATAGAATATGAACAGACAAGAACTCCATGCGCTGGTGTACGAAACCAAGACCGGGCAACTCCGTTTAGTTGTGGTTGATGATATGGGGAATATCGGATTTGCCGCCCCAGTATCGGCTGAATATCTCCCTCACATGCTCAACAATCTGCATGAGGTGAAGAGCTGGAAAATGCCCACCGATATCGAGGATGCCCGCAAGTGGTGGAATGCAACGGCCGCCACACCGGGAACGGAACTGGTTTTTTGCCGCCGCCCCTTGTGGGAAAATATGCGGAATGCGGCCCGCCGTGCCTTTAGTGCCATTTCCCCCACGCCCGCCGAACTATCCGCAAAGTATGCCGGGAGAAAGGTCATTGTCATGGCCGGTCCTATCAAAAACAAAGATGCCCGCACTCGTGTTATTGCCGCCGTTAAGTCTGATTTTGAAGCGGTGGAACTCGGTACCGTCACTTGCCCGACTCTTGCCCTCACCCTCAAAAACCCTGACGATTTAACCCGGCTTATCACCACAATCCGGGAAGCCAAAAATGACTGCCGGGAGTATTGCCGGGTGGTTGTGGTAGGGTGCGACGTTTTTCCCGTGCGCTAAGTAGCACATAGTGAGGGCATTACAACTTTTGTCATACAAAGCTGAAAAATTTTAAATAAAATAGTTGACAACATCATCAAATCCGATAAACTAGCTTCA
>ENA-ORND01002488-ORND01002488.1-human-gut-metagenome-genome-assembly--contig:-NODE-2488-length-11173-cov-2.861756_pt1 | contig 11173 bp, 14 predicted proteins | sample MGYA00242111_ERZ509014 | MGnify/ENA primary metagenome ERZ509014 (study PRJEB26280, sample SAMEA2338694) | human gut metagenome | biome: human gut; feature: human-associated habitat; material: faeces... | reverse complement strand
GATACTAATTTTTTTACGCAAAGCTTGGAAACATTTTCTGCTCTCACTTTTTTGTCTGATGGTTCTCAAATTTTTAAACCCACAAAATTGAAAATGTTTCCATATTTTAAGAAAGGATGATTTTATGAAAAAAATAACATTTACAATTATTTTAACTATATATCTTATAATTATTTTATCTACAAATGTTTTCGGTGCCACACCCAAATTAGTAAATAAACTTAATAGTGCTTTTGAAAACATTGAAAGTTGGATTATAAAAATTTCTACTCCTGCTGCAGCTGTTGCTGTTTGCTCTGGAGCTTTAATGAGAAAATTTAGTTTCGGTGATGAAGAAAAAATACGAACAGGAAAAAAACTAATTACTGGTTCCCTTTTCTCTTATGCTTTTATTTTAGCAATTGATCTTATTTTATCTGCAATCCAGTCTTTAGTTGGTTAGGTGGTTAAATGGACAATAATTCAAACATTACAACTATTATAATGGAATCTATTAATACAATTTTAGGAAATCTTTTTTCCTCAATTGATACAAATGTCTATGATGTCCTTGATGATATTACATTTATAAGTTCAGATATGTTTACAAATTTAAATGAAGAAAAATTTGATATAATTGTATTGAGGTAGAGATATGGCAAAGAAAATGACTAGAGTAAAATATCAAAGAATGAGAAGAAGACAAAGACTAAGATTGCGTAAATGGGTAATAGTAGTTATTTTCCTTATCTTTTTAACTATCTTTTTATTATCTAGTTTTAAAATGCTTGACTGGTTTAATGATTCTAAGAAAAGTAATAAAGTTAAAGATACTGTTTTAGAAAAAACAAAGATTACAGAAAAGAAAGATACTGTTGATACTCTCTATGTAAACTATGATGAAAAGCAAGATAGTGATTATTTTAGATATATAAAGATGAATCTTTTAGAAGTTAACTTTAATGATTTACTTAATACTAATAAAGATACAGTTGCTTGGTTAAATGTCAGTGGCACTAATATAAATTATCCGGTGGTACAAACCGTAGATAATTCCTACTACTTATCTCATGCTTTTGATAAAACTTTGAATAAAGCTGGATGGGTTTTTATGGATTATCGAAATGATGCTAATACTTTTAATCAAAACACTATTATTTATGCACATAGTAGATATGATGGAACTATGTTTGGTAGTTTAAAAACAATTCTTACTAGTAGTTGGTATAAGAATAAAGATAATTATATTATTAGAATGTCTACTCCTAAAGAAAATACTATGTGGCAAATATTTAGTACTTATACAATTCCTAAGGAAAGCTATTATATAACTACTAACTTTAAAAATGATGGTGATTATGCTACTTTCTTAAAAACAATAAAAGAAAGGAGTGAAGAAGAGTTTTCTGGTACTTTAAATACTAATGATAAGATACTAACTTTATCAACTTGTAAAGATAATTTTGGTAATAGAGTAGTCATGCATGCTAAATTAATAAAGAAAGAAGTAAGAAACTAAACGTAAACTGTCAGATAAACGTGAAAATTTTATTTCTTTCTTTTCATTTTTATGTTATAGTTTAGTTAAGATATGGAAAGCATTCATATCGGGAGGAGAGGAAAACATGAAAAAGAAGTTGTGGGCAGTGTTATTATTAGGTGCTTTTATGTTACCTTTTAATACTTATGCCGAAACAGAAGTTACAACTGATTTCACTTTAAGTAAGGATATTACTGATGGAATTGTTGTAAAAAAGGGTAGTGATGTAACAATTAACTTAGGAAAGTATAATGTTACAAATGAAAATGGTGATGATACCATAAAAATTGAAGAAGGAGCAAAAGCAACAATAACAGGTAATGGTAAAGTTACTAGTAACACTAAGGGAAAGGCTGTTTTAGCTAACTATGGTACAGTAGTTGTTAAAGGTGGAAACTATAGTCGTGAAGAAACATCAACTAATGGATATTATGTATTCTTAAATAGGGGAAATGCTACAATTGATGGTGGTTATTTTTTAATATCTGCACCTAATTTTGAAAATGGATCTTCATCACTAATTGATAATGGTTGGTATGAAGAGTCAGAAAACAAAGATAATTCTATTGCTACTATGACTATTAATGGTGGTACATTTGAAACAAAAGACACTAATAAGTATATAAAAAATGATTGTTTTGGTGAAATGGTTATCAATGGTGGAACATTCAATACTAATAAAATAGCATCAGCTGTTGTTTATAACGGACCAAAAAGTAAATCATTAGTTATTAATGGTGGTGTATTTAACCATATTGGTAGAGGACAAAAATCAGGTAGACCAACTGAACCTATTTGGAATAATGGTGGTACTGCTATGATTAATGGTGGTATATATAACCTATTAAATGATGAAGTTGCTATTACTGATGGTGGAACTCTTAATTTTACTGTAAAGAAATATAAACCAATTGGTGCTAGTGATGATACAACAGTATCAGTAGATGAAAAAGAAATAAAAGATATACTTGATGTTAAAGAAATGGATTCAAGTACTATTTCTAAAGAAGATAATGAGTTATTTAATAAGGCTATGGGAGATAAGTATAAAGTAGCAGGATTTTATGATATTAATCTATTTAAAGGACTAAATGATGACTTAAAATTTGAAGAAGTACTAGAAACTAGTGATAAAGTTAAAGTAACTTTAAGTATTCCTACTGCACTTCCACAAGTAGCAGAAGGTTATAAAAGAACATATTATGTAATTAGACTTCATAATGGAAAAACTGATATTTTAGATACTACTTTAACTGATGATAATAAAGTATCATTTGAAACAGATAAGTTTTCTAGTTACGCTTTAGCTTATGTTGATGAAAAAGTAGAAAACACTACCCAAATTGAAAACCCTAATACTTCTGATAAGGCTTTAATCTATGGAGTAATTAGTTTGATTGGTTTATCAGGACTTGTTTATACAGCAAAAGTATTAAAGAAAAGAAGTTAGAAAAGAAAGATAAGCTCTTTCTTTTTTTATTTTCAAATGATATACTATCATTGGTTAGAGGAGGAAGTATTATGGCTAATATAAAAATAGAGAGAATTAATCATGCCGTACAAGAAGAGTTGATGAATATTTTATTTAAAGAGGCAAAAGATGAATTACTTAAAAATGTTACAATAACTGATTGTGAAGTATCAAGTGACTTAGGTTATTGTAAAGTATATGTAACAGTATTAGATGAAGAGGAAAAGAATGAAACTTTAAAAGCATTAAATGATGCTAAAAGTTTCTTAAGAGGGGAGTTAAGTAAAAGAATAGATATTAGACATACTCCAGAATTAACATTTATATATGATGATTCTATCGCTTATGGTTCTAGAATTGATGAAGTATTAGAAAAATTAGAGGATGAGAAGAATGAATTATCAGATACTAGTAAATAAAGATAATAAATATGAAAAACAAGACTTTCAAAATGAAAAATTAGTTAGTTATACTAATTCTTTAGGTGAAGAAATTATTCTAGAAAGAAGAACTTTACAAGCTTTTCTTAATTTACAAAAAGAGTTTACTACTGATATAAAATTAGATATAGATAGTGGTTACCGTTCTTTAGAAGAACAAGATGAGATAAATAATTTATATAAAGAGTACGCTGCTCCTAGTGGCTTTAGTGAACATCATACCGGTCTTGCTTTTGATTTATTTCTAATTGATAAAGATAAAAATATCTTAGAAAATAGAGAAATGTTAAGTGATAAATATATAGACTTTTGGAAAAAGGTAGAGAAAAAAGCTTATAGATGTGGTCTTATCTTAAGATATCCTAAGGATAAGGAAAGTGTTACAGGATACACTTATGAACCATGGCACTATCGTTATGTTACTACTTCAACTGCTAAGATTATTTATGATAAGAAATTAACACTAGAAGAGTATCATAAACTATATAGAAGAAGTGGGATACTATTAGTTAATAAGAAAAAAGGAATGACATCTCGTGATGTTGTAAATATCATTAGTAAAAGATTTGATACTAAGAAAGTAGGACATAATGGTACACTTGATCCCTTGGCTACTGGACTATTAGTAGTGACTGTTAATAATGCCACTAAGATAAATGAGTTTTTAACTGCCTATCAAAAAGAATATCAAGCCAAAGTACTTATTGGTACTAGAACTGATACGGGAGATATTACTGGTAAAGTTTTAGAATCAGTTGAAGGCGCTAATTTATCAAAAGATGCTGTTTTAAAGATGATTAAAGAGTTTCCTAAAGAATACTTGCAAGAAGTACCAATTTATTCAGCAGTTAAGATAAATGGTAAAAAACTATATGAATATGCAAGAGAGGGTAAAAGTGTTACTCTACCTAAAAGAGATGTATCTATTATTGATTTGAAATTACTATCAGTAACACCAACGACATTCACTTTTAAAACAATAGTATCTAAAGGTTGCTATATAAGAAGTATGATAGAAGATATGGGAAAGATTTTAGGTGTACCTCTTACCATGGCATCACTAAAGAGAACTAAACAAGGAGATTTTTCTTTGACTGATGCTAAAAATTTAGCAGAAATAGATGAAAATGTAGAACTAATCTCTATTAAAGATGCTCTACAAGTTAAGACAAGAGAAATAGATAAAGATTTAGCTAAAAAAATTAAATCAGGTAGTAAGATAAGAATAGATGAAAATATGCTTTTATTCTTAGAAGATGGTAAGGAACTAGCTTTATATATGAAAATAGATGACTATGCTAAACCACTTAAAATGTTTAGTACTAAATAACTAGAAAACGACAAAATAATCGTTTTCTTTTTTGTATGCTTATTACGGTGGTAGAAATGAAAGTATATCTTGATTTAGTATTTATTCTTAACTTTTGTTATGATTTTCTTCTTCTCTTATCAGTAACTATTGAAAATAAAACTTATCCAAAAATAAAAAGACTACTACTTGCTAGTCTTACGGGCTCCATTACCTTAATACTTTTATTTCTACCCTTAAATAATTTTTTCTTACTTATTTTTAAATTACTAACTAGTCTTATCTTAATTCTTATAAGTTTTGGTTATAAAAGCAAAGAAACATTTATTAGTAACTTAAAATCATTTTATGGTAGTAGTATTATCCTAGGAGGAATATTATATGCTCTTGATTTACAGTTTAATACATATAAGAAAGGTTTTCTTTTTATCAAGAATAAAAATACATCTATTCTCATACTATTATTATTAATTGGACCAGTATTACTATTTTTCTATTTGAAAGGTAGAAGAAGAGAATATATTAGGGAAAACTATCTACATGACATTAAGTTTACTTATAAAGAAAAGGATTATACTTTAAAAGCGTTCTTAGATACTGGTAATAAGATAAGAGATCCATATAAGAAAAGAGGTGTTTTCATCTACTTTTCAGACTTTCCTATAGAAGATGAAGATATTATCTATGTACCATATCAAACGATTGGGACTAATGGACTAATCAAATGTATTAAACCAGAATATTTAGAATTAGATGGGAAAAAGTTAGATAGTAGTAAATACCTAGTAGGAAAGAGTAGGGAAAACTTAATTTATATGGTGCTAATTGTATCATGCCAGAAATATTAAAGGAGGAAATCAATGATTAGTTTATTATTATTTATTGGTAGTATACTAACAAATTACAGTTATCTTTATTATATTGGAAGTAGTGATGCTCTTCCCCCACCTTTATCTAAGGAAGAAGAAGAGGGATATCTAGTAAGAAGTGAAGACGGGGATAGTTTTGCTAAAGATAAGTTGATAGAACATAATTTAAGATTAGTAGTCTTTCTTGCTAAAAAGTATGAAAATACTGGAGTTGACTTAGAAGACTTAGTAAGTATTGGTACTATTGGTTTAATAAAAGGGATTAATACTTTTCACCGGGATAAGAATATAAAACTAGCTACTTATGCCTCTCGTTGTATTGATAATGAAATACTTATGCATCTTAGAAAAATAAAAAAGATGAAAACAGAAGTATCAATTGATGCTTCACTTAGTTATGACCAAGATGGTAATGAATTAAGACTTGAAGATATTTTAGGAACAGAAGCTGATATTGTTACTAAGGGAGTAGAAACAGAGGATGACAAGAAACTGATGATAAATGAAGTATTAAGACTAGAACCAAGAGATAGAGATATTATGATTTTAAGATATGGACTATTAGGACAAGAAGAAAAGACCCAAAAAGAAGTGGCTGATATGTTAGGAATTAGTCAATCTTATATCTCAAGAATAGAGAAAAAAGTTATTAAACGCTTAAGAAGTTTAGTACATTATAGTTAGGAGATGATATTATGATGGTAAAACAATATTTCTTTGAAAAAAAATTAGAATGGGAATTCTTATCTAAGTTTGATCACTTTGCTTATCAAAAACTTTATAAAGTTAATAGATAAGTCTTTCAAGTTAAGTCTAGCAATAGACTTTTTCTTTTGATTAATTTGGTCAAGCTATTTCTTTTTCTCCTTTTTTTTGTTATTCTATAAAAGAAGAGGTGGTACTGTGAAAATATTAATATTAGCTAGTAATAAAGATAAAGATTTTTATCAAAATAGTCTAGCAGACGGTTATATCTTTCCCTTAAGTGATTATTCGATGGATTATGAGGTTAAGTTTACTATTGAAGAGATAGAAAGTTTAAGAAATATTAATAAGAAATGTTTTATAGTCATTAATAGAATGTTCTTTGAAAGTGATTTAGATAATTTAGATAAGATATTATCTAAGATAGCTGCAATGAATGTAGATGGAGTGCTTTATTATGATGACTCTATATTAGAACTAAAAATAGAAAATAACTATAATATAAACTTATATATTAATAAAAATTATATGATGACTAATTCTTCCACTATAAATTTTTATCATAAGTATGGTGTTAAAGGAGTAGTATTATCTAATGAAATAACTTTAGATGAGATAAAAATGATAAGAGAAAATACTAAGTTAGAGATAATGCAATTAATAATTGGTTATCCAGTTGTAGCTACTAGTAGAAGAAGTTTAAATACTAATAGTGGTAATTTAGAAAGACTAGAAGTTATTGAACCAAAGTCTAGACAACACTATAAATTAATAGAAGATGAATTTGGTACTAGCTTTATCTCTTTAAAGAGATTTAATGGTTGTAAGTATTTAAAAGATATGAATTTAGATTATGGAATAGTTTATCAAGATGATTTAGATAATGATACTGTTAATAAGCTTGTAGAAGATATTAAAACAAATAATATTAAAGAAATAGATGAGTTAGTAGGACGTAATAGAGGATTTTTAAATAGAAAGACTATATATAAGGTGGTACGATGAAAAGAATTGAGTTATTAGCACCAGCTGGTGATTTAGAAAGATTAAAAGTAACCTTGCTATATGGAGCGGATGCTGTTTATTTAGGGGGAAGAAAACTAGGACTTAGAGCGAATGCTACTAATTTTACTAAAGAGGAGTTAAAAGAAGGATGTAGTTTTGCTCATAACCTTAAAAAGAAAGTCTATGTAACTTTAAATATCTTTTTTCATGATAGTGATAGAGAAGATTTAGATAGTTATATTGATGAATTAGTATGGTGTGGAGTAGATGCTTTTATTGTAAGTGATCCATACTTAATAGAGTATTTAGCAAGTAAGGGATTAGAGGCTCATGTATCTACCCAGGCATCTATTACTAATAGTAAGGAAGCTTTGTTTTATAAAAGATTAGGAGCTACTAGAGTGGTACTTGCTAGAGAATTAAATAAAGAAGAAATAAAGTCTATAATTGATAAGACTGGATTAGAAGTTGAAGTGTTCTTACATGGAGCAATGTGTACTTGTTTTAGTGGTAGATGTGCCCTATCTAATTATATAACTAATAGAGATGCTAATAGGGGAGGATGTGCTCAGGTTTGTCGTTTTGCTTTTGCAACTTTAGATAACAAAGTCTTTACTATGGCTACTAAGGACTTAAATATGTCAGAGTATTTAAAAGATTTGATAGAGCTTGGTGTAACATCACTAAAGATAGAGGGAAGAATGCGGTCGATTTACTATCTAGCTAGTGTGGTTGGTAGTTATAGAGCTTTAATAGATGCTTATTATAGTGGTAATTTAACAAGCGATTTTGCTAGTAAATATATGAAAATATTATCATCAGTAGCAAATAGAGAAAGTACTAGTCAGTATTTCTTAAGAAAAGCAGATAATACTGATCAGTATTATACTGGTAGACAAGAAGCATCTAATCAAGAATATATTGCTGTTATAACTGGTTATGATAGTGTTAATAAGGCTTTAGTCATAAGAGAGAGAAACTATTTTAAAGTAGGGGATACGATTGAAGTGTTCTCACCAGATGGTAGAAGTTATCAGTTTGCTTTAGAAAAATTATTAGATGAAAGTAATAACTCTATTCAAGTAGCAAGACATCCTGATGAATTATTAAAAATACCATTTTCTGAAAAGCTATGTGAATACTCTATGATTAGATTAATTAAGAAGGGTTAGTATGAATGAAAAGAAGATAAAAGATAATTTTTTAAATAAAGAAAAGTATTTAAGTTGTTATGCTACTAAAAGTAGTGATGCTATTAGATTAAAGGAAGAAAAAGAAGATATTAGACCACCATATTTTCATGATATTGATAGGATAATACATGCCTTATCTTATAGTAGATATATGGATAAAACTCAAGTTTTTTCAGAATGTGAAAATGATCATATCAGTAGAAGAATGGTTCATGTTCAATTAGTTAGTAAAACAGCAAGAACGATAGGTAGAGCCCTTAATCTTAATGAAGACTTAATAGAAGCAATTGCTTTATCTCATGATATAGGACATACTCCTTTAGGACATAGTGGAGAGGCAATGCTAGATGAGATTTGTAAGAGTGAGTTAAATACTTCTTTTGCTCATAATATTCAAGGAGTTTACTATTATATGAGACTTACTAATGCTAATTTAACTATTCAAGTATTAGATGGCATTATGTGTCATAATGGTGAATTAGTAAGTGAAGTTTATGAACCAGTTAAGAAAACTAAAGAAGAGTTTCTTAAAGAATTTAATGAAGCTTTTGTTGATGCTAAGAAAAGTTTAAAATATCATCCAATGACACTAGAAGGTTGTGTTGTTAGAATAAGTGATGTTATTGGTTATATTGGTAGAGACATAGAAGATGCTATTATCTTAGGAAAAATAAAAAGAGAAGATATTCCTAAAGAAATAACTGATATACTTGGTAGTACTAATAGAGAAATTATGAATACTATAATATTAGATATAATCAATAATAGTTTAGATAAACCATATATTAAGATGAGTGAAGAAGTTTATAAAGCTTTATTTATGTTAAAAGATTTCAACTATAATCATATTTATAAGTATTCTTTAACTAAAGATGAATATGATAGATATAGTAAAGGGATGAAAGATATTTATCATAGATATTTATTAGATATTGAAAATGATAATATTGACAGTCTAATTTACAAAGATTTTTTAGCTCATCAAAGTCCTAATTATTTAACTAATACTAGTAATAAACAAAAAGTAATTGACTTTATAGCGGGTATGACTGATGACTATTTTGTTGAGCAAATTAGTTGAAAATACTTGCTATTTTTTCTGTTTTGTGCTAAAATCTTAGTCATATTGATAAGCAAGGGTGCTTATCATTAAAATTTATTAATGAGGTGAAAATTATGGGAAATAAAAAAATAATATATTTAACAGAAGAAGGATTAAAAGATTTACAAGCTGAACTTGATGATTTAATCAATGTTAAAAGACCAGCTAATATCTTATCTATAAAAGAAGCTCGTAGTTTAGGAGATTTATCTGAAAATGCTGACTATGATGCAGCTAAGAATGAACAAGCACAAATCGAAGGAAGAATTAAGACTATTGAAAAGATGCTTGAAAATGTCGAGATAATTAAAGATGTACCAAAAGATAAAGTAGGGCTTGGTAGTACTGTAGGTATTAAGTATGTGGATGATCCAGATGATACTGATGAATACAAAATAGTAGGTAGTCAAGAAGCTGATCCATTTGAAGGAAGAATTTCTAACGAAAGTCCAATTGCTAAAGCTTTAATGAATCATAAATTAGGAGATGTTATAACAGTTGAAAGTCCTAATGGAAATTATGAAGTAGAAATTACAGCAATTAAATAGTATTTCTTTACAATATATTTAGATAATGATATATTATTGCTGTATTAAATGAAGAAATCTTCATATAATAATAATGTCACTTTTAGTGAGTGACTTAGTAAATGATTTCGCTTGTGGTTGGTGCGAATAATAAATCAGACCATTTCGTTAAATAATTTCGCTTGTGGTTGGTGCGAATAATAAATCAGACCATTTTGTAAATTAGGCATTACGCGGTTGTGTAATGTCTTTTTACTTTGAAAAAAATCAGTAAAAAAAGTTATTGACGAACAAATGTTTCTATGATAGTGTATGTATACAACTTTTTGATTACGGAGGACGATATGAAATTAGAAACAGGATATGTGTATCATATAAAAAACGATTTTTTTACTTTTGCAAATGATAATAAATTAATGACTAATCATGAAGGAACTGCTACTAGACCTAATTACTTTTGTATAAAAAGAGAAGATAGCAATTTATTATGGTTTATTCCTATGAGTAGTAAAGTTTGCAAATTCAAAAAAATAATAGAGAAAAAAGTACAAAATACAGGAAGATGTGACACAATTGTAATTGGTAACTATAGGAATAGAGATACAGCTTTTTTGCTTCAAAATATGTAAAAATCATTACCGGAATGAAAGTACATGATGCCACAGCCGGATTCGTTTGTTACACCCGGAAAGTCTTGGAATCCATCGACCTCGACAACATTCGTTTCAAAGGCTACGCTTTCCAGATCGAAATGAAATTCACAGCGTGGACCCTAGGATTCAAGCTGAAAGAAGTACCCATTATTTTCACCGACCGTACCCTCGGCACATCCAAAATGAGCGGCGGCATCTTCAACGAGGCTTTTTGGGGTGTCATCACGATGAAACTCAGGAGCTTGGGAAAACGTAAGGCAATTAAAAATTAATCCATTTACGATTTATGAATTACGATTTATGATTAAAAGAACGGTAGTTGGGGAGAGGAAATCATAAATCAAGAAATTAATTAGAATCTAAAATTAACATGGGGGGTA
>ENA-ORND01002480-ORND01002480.1-human-gut-metagenome-genome-assembly--contig:-NODE-2480-length-11205-cov-2.915964_pt1 | contig 11205 bp, 8 predicted proteins | sample MGYA00242111_ERZ509014 | MGnify/ENA primary metagenome ERZ509014 (study PRJEB26280, sample SAMEA2338694) | human gut metagenome | biome: human gut; feature: human-associated habitat; material: faeces... | reverse complement strand
CGGCTGAGTATACATTTGATAACAATAAATTATTGTTTTATTTTACAGCCGATGGACGAATTGATTTCCGCGAGCTGGTAAAAGATTTGGCGAGCGTATTCCGCACTCGAATTGAACTTAGACAGATTGGTGTGCGTGACGAAACAAAAATCTGCGGTGGAATTGGAATCTGCGGAAGAACGTTGTGCTGTCACAGTTATTTATCCGAGTTTGCGCCGGTTTCGATTAAAATGGCAAAGGAACAGAATCTTTCTTTGAATCCGACGAAAATATCCGGTGTCTGCGGACGTCTGATGTGCTGCTTGAAAAATGAGGAAGAGGCTTATGAGGAATTAAACAGTCGTCTGCCACACATTGGAAGCCATGTGAAAACGGCGGAAGGTTTGGATGCGGAAGTACAGAGCGTAAGTGTCTTAAAGCAGCTTGTGAAGGTTATTGTTTTTTTGGATGACGGCGAGAAAGAAGTGCGTGAGTACCGCGTGGATGAATTGAAATTCCGTCCAAATAAGCCGAAAAACAGAATTAAAGATAAACATGATAAAGAGTTAAAAAAATTAGAGGCAATGGAAAAAAAGGAAGGAAAATCGAAGCTGAATGAGTAATCAAAAAGACCCAAAGGATTTTCTTTACGAGGGCGAGCGGCTGGATGATTTGCAGCGGGATGGAATGTACATTATTCAGAATCCGAAGTGGTTCTGCTTTGGTATGGATGCTGTCCTTTTGTCTGCATACGCAAAGGTAAAGGAAGGGGAGAAATGTCTGGACCTTGGCTGTGGCAACGGCATTATTCCGTTACTGCTTTCCGGACGTACTAAGGGAAGCTCCTTTACCGGGCTGGAACTGCAAAATGATATTGCCGAAATGGCAAAGCGCAGTGTAGCTTATAACGAAAAAGAAGATAAAGTGCATATTGTGCAGGGTGATATCAGGGAAGCCACTTCATTTTTTGAAGCTGCTTCCTTTGACGTTGTTACGAGTAATCCGCCGTATTTGAATCAATCCAATGGTCGTGTCAGCGAGGCGTCACACAAGGCGATTGCCAGACATGAACTTTTCTGCACATTTGAAGACGTGGTAAAAGCCGCGGCGAAGCTTTTGCGTCCCGGCGGGCGTTTTTATCTGGTACACAGACCGTTTCGCTTAGCGGAAATTATTTCCTGTATGGTGCAGTACAAATTGGAGCCAAAACGGATGAGACTGGTTTATCCGTATGTTGATAAAGAACCAAATATGGTGTTGATTGAGGGAGTTCGTGGAGGAAATCGTCAATTGACAGTCGAAAAACCGTTAATTGCATACGAGGATACGAACCAATACACAGAGGAAGTGAGGCGGATGTATTATGATTAGAGAAGATAAAACGGGAATGTTATATTTGTGTGCTACGCCGATTGGCAATTTGGAGGATGTTACACTTCGTGTTCTCCGCATTTTAAAGGAAGCCGATGTGGTGGCGGCCGAAGATACCAGACAGAGCATCAAGCTTTTGAATCATTATGAAATTAAGACACCGCTTGTCAGTTACCATGAACATAACAAATATGAAAAGACACCAGTTTTAGTTCAGCGCATGCTGAAAGGTGAGACGATTGCACTTGTCACGGATGCCGGCACACCGGCAATTTCGGACCCTGGTGAGGATTTGGTTAGGGCGTGCTATGAAGCGGGAATCCCGGTTACATCTCTTCCGGGACCGGCAGCATGTATCAATGCATTGATCATTTCGGGGCTTCCGACGAGAAGATTTGTTTTTGAAGCTTTTCTTCCGTCAGATAAGAAAGAACGTGCCGCAGTTCTTGAGGAACTTTCGCATGAAACACGCACCATGATCATATATGAGGCACCGCACAGACTGTGCAGGACGCTTGCCGAACTGGCAGAGATTCTCGGAGGAGACAGACAGATTGCGGTGTGCAAGGAACTTACCAAGCGCCATGAGACTGTGTACCGTTCAGACATCAAGGGTGCAGTCGACTATTATAATGCAAATGAACCGCGTGGGGAATACGTACTTGTAATTGCAGGGCTTAACCGGGAGGATATTATCCGCGATAAACAGGATGCGTGGAAGGAAATGCCTTTAGAGGAGCACCTTAAGCATTATGAGTCACAGGGGATAGAAAGGCGGGAAGCAATCAAGCTTGTTGCGAAGGACAGAGGGGTTCCCAAAAGAGAAATCTATAACATGACATTAAATTTTCCTAAATAAAATTAATAAAATATAAATTGCGCTGCCGCTATTGACTTTAAGATGCGGCAGCGTTATTTTATTTTTACATTCGAATTTGCAACGGCGGTTTCACCGCATTCTTTTTATCAATTATCAGTACAGTTCGAATCAGCAACCCAGATAATATCATTGTGACAAGGAAGGTGGTTAATAATTACGTTAAGAAAAAACAGACAGAAAGACATTTCCGCAGACATGTTGGAAAAAGTGGTAAAGGCATCAGGAGATGAATGTGTTACAGGCTATGTACGGTTCAGACGTATTAAGAAGTGTGAAGGATACGGCAAAGCGAAAAAGAGAGCAGCAAGACATTTATCAAAGATTAAAGGAGGAAGATTACTTGACGGCAGATATTATGCTGCAGTTGTGAGATTCAGGCTTGTGGTTTACCTGATTCCGCTGCTGGCATTGTTTGTCGCAGGGATTATGATCGTCCGCAGGCAGTCAGACGTGAGGGCGATGGAAATACGTCCGGCCGAGACTGCCGTAATTGAACCTGATGAGACGATTCCCGACATGAATATGGAGAGTATGTATGCAGGACTGTATATAAGTGTTCCCGGTTTTTCGGATATGACCTGGGATGATGGCGGACATGGCATGACTGTGTACAATCCGGAGAAAAATGAGTGTGTTATGAGATACATTGTCGAAGCCTCCGGAAAGAAAATTGCCGAGAGTAAAGAGCTTATGCCCGGAGAAGGTGAAAAACTCGATTTTATGGAACGGCTTGAGAAGGGAATTTATGAGTTGGACATTATAGCATTGTCCCACTCGGTTTACGATGATACACCGTTTAATTCAGTGTATCAGCAGATTACATTAACAGTTTATTAGGAGGAACAGAATGATAAAGAGAATTTTAACAGGAGTACTTGCATTGGTGTTGATCATGTCGGTCAGCGAGGCGGCATATGCGGCCAATATCACAACGGATGGAGGAACGGCTTCGGTGCCGGTAACGTATACCGTGGACAATTCAGCATTTGAGATTACGATTCCGGCGGTTATAAGACCGTCCGACAGGGCTACATCATTTAAGGTAGGGGCGGAACTGGTAAACATACGTCCGGATGAATACATAGAAGTAAGTATTTCATCGGGTTGTGACAGCAGGTCAATGGTAGTCATGAAGAGGCAGAATGTTCCGGCAGGGAAAACGGTATCCACACTTGAGACCAGGTTTAGTGCCGGAGGTAATCCTATAGGCAGTAACGGATATATTGTCGGACATTTTGAAGACGGAAGCAATATAGTCAACAGTATCGGTGACATAAGCATGAGTGCGGTAAATGCCAATGACAAGACAGAGGCCGGAGATTATCTTGCCACAATTGAGTTTAAGGTGGATTTGAAGAAAAAATGATTAAAAAAATAGTACAAATTATTGCCGCAGCTGCACTGGTGCTGTTGATGCCGGTGCAGGCTGCTGCGGCAGCTTACTGGAGCGGCAGCAGTGTATACCATCCGGATAAGCAGGGCGTAAGCTGGGGCATAACATCGGACAAAATCACGAAAATTACATCTCCCGGCCGTGTATACAGTGTTTCCGATATAGACAGATACTCTGCTTATATGACCAACGAGGAAGAGAGAGTCGGTAATTCAATAGAGGACAGTTTCTATTGGTATAATCAGTCAAGACTTGCGTATGTTAAACTTTTTAAGGTCAACGCCGGCAGTGAGATTTCATTTGTGTTCAGTAAGGAATTTTATGTGTACTGCGCAGAATTTGACCGGACATTTCATATGCTTGAAGACGGTGACTGGATGGCAACCGGAGATAAGCGCAGGCTCAGCTCAAAGACGGCATGGATCATGGTTGTGTTCAGGCAGGTTAACGGTGATACTTCATTGGGAGGAGGTGTGGATACCAAAGTGGATGCGGTATCGATTAAGAATTCAGAAGCGGCATATGTTGTGTTTGAACCATTTAAATATAATTTTAAACTTAACGGCGGTAAACAAAACGGCAGTGCCACAGATTATACAAAGCAGAGGCTTGGCGTCAATTCAATATTACTGGATACGCCGTCACGACCGGGGTACAAATTTGCCGGATGGAAGGCGGACAGTGGCAAAATATACCGGAATTATCTTCCTGCCGAATATGATAAGGGTATTTTTAAAGATACCACGTTTACGGCACAATGGACGGAAATAACGGCGGCGGACATCAGCCTTGATAAAGAGTATGCAATTATGGAGCAGAACTGTGGTGACACATTGAAACTTACGGCTAAGATATCACCGTCAGATGCACTGGATAAGAGGATAACATGGACGTCATCCAATCCGGAAACGGCATCGGTTGACGCAGACGGACTGGTAACGGCCGGAGTAACGGGCGAAGCGGTGATAACTGCGGTGGCAGGAAACGCAAAAACGGAATGCCATATATATGTTATGGGTTTTGAGGTCAGTGTCCCGGCAAGCTGTGAGATCAATAAGAAATATCCTATTAAGGTAAACGTATATAACAACGGCATGGATGGGATGGCGGGACGGAAGAGAGTTATCGTTGACACGGAGCAGAATGTGTCGGTCACACGCGTAGGGGATGAAGCGGTCAGATATAATGTGTCGGCCGAGGTGAGTAAAACTGGAAACGGCAATTTCCTAAAACTTGCCGAAGGTTCGTACCTGGCAGATACCACGGATTCAGCGACAATATATTATCGCCTGGTTCCGGATGATGATATTAACCGGCCAGGCGACTATAAAGGCAATGTTAATTTTAGCGTGCTTATTGATTAAGCAAAAAGCAGGGCAAGAGATACAACAAGCTGAACAATCGAAAATCTGAATACGACCTGTGTATCGGACCAGCCTTTGCTTTTACGCATATGGTCATGGATAGGTGTTCTTGTATTTGCAAGAATCTTAATCTTAAAGAAACGTAACAGGAACACCTTGACAAGGCCCAGGCCGCCATCAACAATAAGCACGATTGCGGCAGGAATGAATAAGAAAGGACTTCCTGTCTTAAGTATGGCTATTGCCATGAAAAATCCTATAGCACGCGAACCGGCATCACCCATAAGGAGGCGGCTCGGTGAGGCATTGAACCAGAGATATCCGAGGAGACATACGGCAAAGAGAAGTATCATATGCTTGACAGAAGCATCGATTCCCTTAATCTGGCAGATTCCGTAGATTGTCATCATTGATATAATTGAAAGAGTTCCGCAAAGTCCGTCAACGCCATCGGAACAGTTGGTTACATTAATGCTGGCCCATATAAGTACAACAGCGAGTATGATGAAAGGAACCGTAGGCATGGTGAAACTTAATGCGTCAGAATAAAATAACTGGATATGTGTACCATTATAATTAACGTATGTTATTGCACAAATCACTGCGAGGACAAGGTCGATGATTGCCTTCTTATATTCACCCCATGGTGAATTGGCCCTGTCATCAAGGTATCCGCTTAACATTGAAGCAACTACAAGAATGAGGTATATAAGCATCTCATTGGAGTATGGTATGAAGAGAAAAGAACATATTGCAAATACAAGCACAAAGATGATGCCGGCGCCTCTTGGTTTACCTTCGGATTTCTTACCGTTAATGGCAAATGCGCGGCCCTGGTCTCTCGGAAGAATATTCTTACACAGACTGATGATAACGCATGTTGCGGTGAATGCAATTATAATGCTGATAAAAGTAATTTCGTTTATGTAGGATGAGTCGATTAATTTGAATAACATAAATAAATGACCTTTCTGAGTTGATTGAAGTTCAAAAACCTCTATCGAGATTATAGCACATCATGGTGGAAATATGCAAAAAAATATGGTATAATTTACACATTAAATTTGATGTGCGGTTTCGGCATATCAATCAGGAGGTATTATGGCGAAAGACAGAGTTTTTATAACGGAAGGAGACCGTTATCTGTTTGGTATGGGTACTCATTATGAGATATATGAGAAGCTTGGAGCGCATAAAGCCAGCGCCGATGACGGAACGAAAGGCATATATTTTGCGGTATGGGCGCCGAATGCTAAAGATGTGTATGTAGTAGGAAGCTTTAATAACTGGAATGAGGACGGTTATTGCATGAAGAGACTCGGCAGCTCCGGGATATATGAGCTGTTTACGGACAAGGCAGAGCTCGGCGACCAGTATAAGTTCTTAATTATCACACAGGATGGAAGCAGACTTTATAAGGCGGATCCTTATGCTAACTATGCGCAGGTCAGACCGGAGACAGCGTCGATAGTTACGGATTTGAACGGATACGTGTGGAAGGATGATAAATGGAGAAACCGCCATACCAGGCATGAGGCATGGAAGGAACCGATGGCCATATATGAAGTACATCCGGGTTCATGGAAGAAGAAGGATGACGGAACAGAGGACGGATTTCTTAATTACAGGGAGCTTGCACATGAACTTGCAGAATATGTAAAGCATATGGGATATACCCATATCGAGCTGATGGGAATAGCGGAATATCCATTTGATGGCTCGTGGGGATATCAGGTAACCGGATATTATGCTCCGACATCCAGATATGGTACTCCGGAGGACTTTATGTATTTTGTGGATTATATGCACCGCAAAGGAATTGGGATAATTCTTGACTGGGTACCGGCACATTTCCCTAAAGATGCACACGGTCTTGCTCTTTTTGACGGAACATGTGCATATGAATATGCGGATCCGAGAAAGGGAGAACATCCTGACTGGGGCACAAAGGTATTTGATTACGGCAAGCATGAGGTGTCGAACTTTCTCATAGCCAATGCGCTTTTCTGGGTAGAGAAATTCCATGTGGATGGATTAAGGGTTGATGCGGTGGCATCAATGCTTTATCTTGATTACGGGAGAGAGAATGGCAACTGGGTTCCGAATAAATACGGCGGTAACGGTAATCTCGAGGCGATGGAATTTTTCAGACATCTTAACAGTATAATGTCAATCCGTAATCCGGGTGCGGTTACTATTGCAGAAGAATCGACAGCATGGCCGGGAATAACGGCAGGACCGGACAAAGGCGGGTTGGGATTTACGTTTAAATGGAATATGGGATGGATGCATGATTTTCTTGAATATATGAAACTGGATCCGTTATTCCGTAAGAATAATCATAATAGACTGACATTTGGCATGACATATGCTCACAGTGAGAATTACATACTTGTGCTTTCGCATGATGAGGTTGTGCATCTCAAATGTTCTATGATTAACAAAATGCCCGGACTGTATGATGATAAATTTGCGAATCTTAAAGTAGGATATACGTATATGATGGGACATCCTGGCAAAAAGCTTTTGTTCATGGGACAGGATTTTGCACAGTTGTCAGAGTGGAGCGAGAAGAAATCGCTTGACTGGCATCTTCTTAATGAGCCGCAGCATAAAGCTATGCAGGAATATGTAAGGGCATTGCTGGGAATATACGGAAGATATAAAGCATGTAGTGAACTTGACCAGTATCCGGAAGGATTTGAATGGATTAATCCTAACGATGCTGACAGGAGCATTTACAGCTTTATAAGAAAATCACCGAGCGGAAGGGACAGCCTGCTGTTTGTGTGCAATTTTACACCTGTGGAGAGGGCAGACTACAGAGTAGGAGTGCCTTGCCGCGGAAAATATACACTTTTATTAAATGAAAAGTGCGGGTCAGGTGAAATATATGATGCGGTTAAATCCGAATGTGATGGACGGGAATACTCGATTGGCTTCAAATTGCCGGCATACGGAACAGCCATAATTAAATTTAATATGAAAAAGTAATGTAAAGTGGTATTTAAGCCGAAATATACCTGTGTATGGAGATGGTTCTGTACACAGGTATTTTTATCAGACATTGGGAGAATGATATGAGAATAGACGGCGTATCTACTAATCAATATAATACGGATTCGGTTAAAGAAGGCGGAGGTAAGGCGATGCAGGCATCATCTATAGCAGATATAGTTGCATTCGGAAGCAGTATGGACGGCATTCTTAAGAAGGACAGCCATAAGAGTTCGCTTCTTGACGGTACGGACGGTTCATCCGAGGCAGTTAAGCAGCAGGCGCAGGCATTAAGAACCGGTCTGAAAGCTATATTCAATAAGATGGATACCGGAAAAGCAATGTCGTTAGATGAAGAAGGAATTGATATATACGACACTGAATCAGATAAGATAGTTACTGTTGTTGAACAGATTCAGATAAAGCTGGCAATGTACTGCGACGATTTCCGGGCGGGAATGGATATAGACGCCGCGGATATTAAGCAGGTGCTTGGCATGGGTGCCGCAATGTATAAGATTGCGGAAGTATTGCAGTCCAAGGGAGTAACGCCGACCAGACAGAATGTTTCGGATGCATATAACGCATTTGAGATGGCATCGGATATCAGTAAACCGGACAGCCGGACCAAGGCGTATCTTTTGCAGAATGATATGAAGTTTACAATCAGTAATATATATGTAGCCGAAAATGCGGGATATATCTGCAATGAAGGTGTAATATCAGATAGTGAATGGAAACAGCTTATGCCGCAGGTAGGCAGGATAATAGAAGAAGCCGGATATGAAGCGGATGATGATATGCTTGGCCGGTGCCGCTGGATGCTTGATAATGACATTGAAGTCAATAAGGAAAATCTGGACAAATTGACAATACTTGACAATATGCAGGATGAAATGACGCCGGATAAACTTATCGACCATATTGCAGCAGCCATGATAGAAGGGATTAAAGCAAAAGATGCATTTATAACCGGTGAGAACCAGCCGTGGGAGAATGCTGTGGAAGCGGTAAAGACAGTTAAGAATATGACTGCCGGAAATATAATGGCGCTTGTTCACAGTGATATGAGTTACACGTTGGATTCATTAAAATCAATAGAAACAGATGGCAATGAAGAAAAAAACGTATCGGGTGACAGAAAATATCTTAAATCATACCGTGAACTTATGGAAATAAGATTGATGATGACAATTGAAGCAGCCCATACCATGGAGAAGAACGGAATATCCGTAAATACGACAGATATTTCGGAGCTTGTTGACAAGCTGAGAGAGTATTATATGGAAAGTATTCCGATTCTTCAGGAGAATTTCTACACTTCTTTGATCGATGGCAGGATTCCGGAAGATGAGATTGAGTATCGGAGACGATACAGATAAATGCCGCAATGTTAGAAATAGAGAACCTTAAGAATGCCCCGGCAGCGGTTATCGGCAGCGTTACACAATCCGAAGAGGTACCATCTGTAAGAAACATGTCGTATCATGCTATCACTGTAACCGCAAAGCTTCAGGCTGCAGGGGAGGCATATGAGGCCCTGAGCACAGAAGTAAGATCGGATCTCGGGGACAGTGTATCCAAGGCAGTTAAGGCAAGCGCTTCAGATCTTTTGTCGGATATGGGATATGAAGATAACGAAGAAGGCCGCAGAGCCGTTAGAATCCTTGCCTATAATGAAATGGACATTACGCCGGAGAATGTCGATAAAATAAAGAACATCGATCATTCGGTGAATGAATTATTCCGCAATATGAAACCGGGCAAGGTGCTGCAGATGATACGTGACGGAGTGAATCCGCTGGAAACGGATGTCACCGAACTTAATGATTATTTTATTAATGATCTTACGGACAGCCGTAAAATAGAAAAATACAGCGAGTTTCTGTGCAGACTTGAACGCCAGGGCGGAATAGATGCGGCGGAACGGGAGAAATTCATAGGAATTTACAGCCTGATAAATACCTTTGAAAAAGACGGAATGAATGCGTTGGGAGCCCTTGTTAATCAGGGACTGGAACTTAATATGGGAAATATTCTCACTGCATATATGACACGCAGGAATAACGATATGGATTACCGTATTTCAGATGATACCGAGCGTGTGGAGGTAAAAGATAAAGTAACATATTACAAAAATCTTTTTGGCAGTATCAATGGAAAAATAAAACCATCGGCGCTTGAGAATATGAAAGACAACATCGACGCAATGTCGGTTGAACAGTTTGTAAAAGACGCGGTAAATGATGTGACCGAAGGCGAAGACCCTGTATATACGGAGTATATGAAGATGGCAGAAGACGCAGCGGACATGGATGAGCGGGTTCTGAAATTTATTACAGATAATGATATTCCGGATACATACAATAATATTTTCGCAGCCAATACAATAATTACGGCCGGACAGACGCTTTACAAGGAATATTCGGACCGGACCAAACGTGATATAAGTGAAGTGGAACAGGAGATTTTCAATGCAATCGTCAATAAGGAAGATGCAGCGAAGGAATTTGACAGACTGGCACAGGAAAGTATGGAAACCGTTATTAAAGCTGTAGGGCAGAATAACAGCCATATTGATATGGAAACGATGAGAAACTGGGGCAATGGCATGAAACTTTTGGGAACGCTTGCGCACAGGAATGATTATCATATTCCATACCAAAACAGTGACGGTGCTGGAATCATTAATCTCAAAATATATGAGAACGGTGATGATTCGGGAATTTTTACAATAAAGCTTCATCAGACGGATAGTGGTGAAATAACAATCGAAGGAAGAATGGACAAAGATAATCTTGTGGCTCAGATCATGTGCTCTGATGAAAAAGACGTAGAGAATCTTGAAGAACAGAAAAACAATATAATTGACAGACTTAATCTGGCAGGAATTGACAATGCAAGAATTTACGTGAACAAAGCAGATGTACAGCCGCAGGGACGAAGCAGAGTGCTTGATAAAGTACCGACACAGCAAATATTCCGTGCTGCAAGAATTTTTATTGATGCAATTGCTAAGTAAAAGGCATAAATTGCCGATATAGAAAACAGATAAGTTTTGAACAGAAAGAAAGCGGTGACGTAATGAGAATAAATTGTAATATTTCAGCTCTTATAGCGAATAATTCACTTACCAAGGGTCAGACGGCTCTGGATAAATCAATAGAGAGACTTTCATCGGGTCTGAGAATTAATCATGCCAAGGATGATGCGGCAGGGAT
>ENA-ORND01002474-ORND01002474.1-human-gut-metagenome-genome-assembly--contig:-NODE-2474-length-11216-cov-2.264134_pt1 | contig 11216 bp, 17 predicted proteins | sample MGYA00242111_ERZ509014 | MGnify/ENA primary metagenome ERZ509014 (study PRJEB26280, sample SAMEA2338694) | human gut metagenome | biome: human gut; feature: human-associated habitat; material: faeces... | reverse complement strand
ATCCGATACATCAACTGTGCGCCATTGCCGGAATCGGTCAACACTGGATCGGGCCAGCCAAGGGAGGAAAGGCCGTCGCGGATCTCGCGTGCCTTGGCCAGCGCGGATTCGTGTTCCGAGTTCGAGCTGGACACGCCGGAGGCGCGTTTGGGATCGCAGTCGATCAGAAGCCAGCGCCGCCGGACAATATCCGTGTCGGCGGTCGTCGGATTCCGCCCAGCCGGACGCAGACGGTTCACCGCGCGGGCAAGCAGATCGGGATTGACCGGATTGACCGTGACGTAAACGCCGCGAAAGGAAAGCAGGCGCTTCAGCGCCTCCGGGACGGCGGAGATGTGCTCGTAATCGAAATAACCGGACTCGATATGCTCCCGCCGGTAATCGGCGCTGACCGCGTCCAGCACACGCACCTCGAACACGTCCCCGGCCTGAAACCAGAGGCGCAGAGCATGGGTGATTTCATTTGCGTCGGTCATTGCGTTCTCCATGATATTTGTCGGCGAAATACTGTTCCGTCATGAGTGTGTGCATCGTGGAAATGAATCCCACGATCAGAGCTCTGACCTGTGCCGTCGCCTTTTCCTCCGCGTCCAGCTTGGGAAACACTTCGTTTCTCAGGTAGCGTTCCAGAAGCAGAGCCTTGTGTCCCGAGTTGGCGGCAAGCAGCTTCTCGACGTCCGCGCGCGGAACAAGCCGGACGACCTGCAGTCCGCCGGGTGTCCGGATCCGTTCATAAAGCGGAACGTTTTCGGTGTGTTTTGCCAGTTCCCGGTTGGGATTGCTCCAGCCGAGAATGTTGCAGATGTCGCGGATCACGAAGTAATTTTTATCGTTCTTCCGCACAATCCGGATCGGCATTTTACGGAACTGATACGTTGTGAAAGGATTCATCGGTGGACTCCTCATTGATGTTTTTCAAAAAACGGATCACGGTTGCCGCCGTGTGGATGGCTTCCGTGATCATCGCCTTTTTCGATCCCCTGCGTTCATTGTGATTCAGACTTGCCTGCAAAAGCTCTCCCGCTTCTTCCGTTACGATGGCCGCCTGATGAATCGGACTTGTCGGCCAGTCGGGATGCAGTTTTTCGGCTCTTTCGACCTCGGAAAAGATTTGCGCCAGCGCGATTTCAATGTTCATGCGAGGACTCCCTGTTCTGATTTTCAAGAGACTCCGCAGCTTTCAGCAGTTTCTCCATGTGCATCCGTGCCTCGTCACGAATCGCGGTGACTTTCCGGATGTAATCGTCGCAATCGGCGATGAACGACTCAAAGCACTCCCTGTAATCCCTCCCTGTCCCGTGCGGACTCAGAAGCAGGTCGTAGTTGGTCAGAAAGAACTCCGCGTCGGCATCCCCGCTCTGCGTCTTGGAAATGTGCCAGCGATTATCGGTGCTGACCAGCTCCTGACTCAGCATCTGTTCGGGGATTTTCCATTCGATTTCAGCCATTGTTCCGCTCCTTGAGCACCTCTTCGACCAGCCGCCACTCTTTCGGACGGTAGGTCGTATTCACATACCACTTGCCGTCGCGGAACAAATACACATATTCCGCCCAGTAAGCATCCTCCGCCCGGGCGAGCATTTCACCGGCGTCAGCCCAGACCCGGGGCGGACACAATTCCTCGCCATAATCCCGGTGGTAGGCGTGGCAGACATCCTGCGCATCGGGTTCAGGATCGTCGTTCGACAAACGCCCGCCAAGGCCGGAGAGATCACCGAGCGCAAACAGCGCTTCGATGCGCTCTTTCGTGTTGTAGTGTGCATTCAGGCAAACACCCGCGCCGGACGGATACATGTCGAAGTGAACGTAAATGGAGCGGCAGCTCCGGTCGGCGGCCTCGATTGCAATGAGTCCTCGTGTAGACATAAAAATCTCCCAGGGTTAAAATGTGACAGTCGCGGTCAGTGTGGCGGCCGCAAGCCAGTATGTCATGTGTTTCCAGTCGCCGCAGCAGGCGTAAACGATCGCTGCGCCGACGTCCAGTGCGATCAGGATGATCGGAAAAATTTTTGCTGCATTCATGCTCTCTCCTCAAAACGGGATATCGTCATCAAGATCGTCAGGCGGTGCGGAGGATGTCCACGTTTCTCCAACTTCCAGGTCTTCGCCCGGTTCGCGCATGACCGGGCGTTCTTTTAAACGCCAGCCGGTAATCCGTTCGAAACGTTCCCCCGCGATCGTTTTGACGGTGATTGATTCGGGAGCCGCCAGAAGCCCCTCGTTGGCCAGCGAAACGGCTTCCCGCGCGCTTCTCGGCATCGGGCAGCCGAGCGCGGCGCGTTCGTGCCACCATTTCTCGAACTTGCCGCGGGCATAGCCGGTATGTTCGGGGCAGACCCATTCCGATTTGAACTCGTTGAAGCCGACCTGATAATCCACCCGCATGGTTTTGGGGGCGTCGGGATCAGCTCCCCGTTTTTCGTGGACGCAGTAATACACATCCAGCACCTCGTAATCGGTATAATCCACCTGTCCGGAAATCACACCGGCGGACGATGCCGTCTGCGTCATCTTGTCATTGCTTTCCTTCGGCGGAAACACATAACCGCATTCAGGACACGCCGTATATCCGGCGTGGATGAGCGCGAGGCATTGCGGACACTTCTTCGCCGGGGCATCACCGCCTTTCCCGGATCCGGGCTCTTTGACCTTGATCATATCGAGCGGACCGTGCCGCAGAATGTTGCCCCCGTAGTCCAGAAAAAGGCAGTTGGTTTTTCCGGTTTCCGGACTGAGGCGCGTTCCACGTCCGGCGCACTGAATCAGCAACCCCGGCGAATTCGTCGGGCGGAGCATCACAACGCAATCCGTGTTCGGCGCATCGAAGCCGCAAGTCAAAACGTTGACGTTCGCCAGAAACTTGAGCGGCGGCTTCGGTGTTCCGAAAAGATCCGCCGGGATGAATTCCCCCTTGAACCGGGCGATGATTTCAGCACGTTCGGCAGGCGACGTATCACCAGTCACGATCGCACACTCCTTGCCGGAAAACGCCTGGATTTTTTCCGCAACATGCTTGCAATGATCCACCGAAGCGGTGAAAATCAGCACGGACTTGCGATCACGGGTCAGCTCCACAATCTCCCTGCAGGCGGATGTCACCAGCGCATCGTTGTCCATTGCGGCGGCGACCTCGTCGCTGATGAACTCGCCGCCACGGATGTGCAGGTTTGCCAGATTCGCCTCCGCGCGGCCCGCCCGGGAAATCAGCGGGGAAAGATACCCCTGCTGAATCATTTCCTTGAGTCCCGCTTCATAGCAGATCTCGTTCAGGATGTTCTCCGGCTTGCAGATGAGCCCGCCCTTGAGGCGGAAGGGCGTTGCCGTCAGCCCGATCACCCGGACGTGTGGATTGATGACCTTCATATCGGCCAGAAAGGTTCGGTACATGCCGTCCCCTTCGCTGCTGATCAGGTGTGCTTCATCCACGATGACAAGGTCAAAGGCATCCAGCTCGCAGGCCTTGTTGTACACGCTTTGAATCCCGGCGACAATGACCTGCTCCGTGGTGTCGCGGCTCCTGAGTCCGGCGGAATAGATGCCGATCTTCAATTCCGGACAGAGTTTGCGGATCTTGTCGGCATTCTGTTCCAGCAATTCCTTGACATGGGCAAGGATCAGCACGCGTCCATTCCATTTTTCCACGGAATCCTTTGCGATCTGAGCGAGAACCAGACTTTTGCCCGTATTGTGATGGACTACAAAGTTTCCATCAACATACAAATGGTCACCGTCCAGTTCAAATCCATAAAAATCATCCTCCGATAAGATTTCTACCGAGAAACCTGTACGAAGTACATTTTTCTTTTGCTGGCGAACATGAAAGACATGCCGTTTTCTACGGCATGGGATCGGCGACAAATCGCCGGAAATATGCACCCGGTAGTACCAGCCGCCGGCTCCGGTCTGACAGGCGCAATATTTCTCATGACAGTTCGCCATGAATCCAAGACTTCTTGCAAGAAAAACAATATCACCGGCAAGTTCCCGGGATTGTGTGGTGATTTCCAAACAATGCCCGTCGAAAAAGCCGTCACTGTCAAGAAGTCCAGCCAGCAATTGCAATCTGTCGGATCGGGAAGCGGTCAAATATTCCTTGGGAATGAACTTGTTATGAGCGCAATGCCCGCGCAAACCCAGCTGGTGCAGTATTTCAAAGAGAGGATTTTTCGCTCCCTTTGCAACGACAGCATAGTATGTCGGCACATTCCGGTCATTTTCGGTAACACGGACTGAACAGCCGATACTTTCTGCATATCGACTGAATTCATCACCAAGTTCCTCTTCCGCGCTGGTCAATCCGATGGCGTTAGTCATTATCCCATCGCCGAGGAGCAATCCCAGAATGTGCGGCGGAATCGGTAAGTTCTTCGGGATAGAAAAGTTCACCGGAACGCGATAGAGTTTCCTCAAATGCCTCCATGATTTCGATTTTGTCAGATACTCCCGGACAGTTATGTTGGTAATTTCGCCCCCTTTCTGGTAACAAGTAAAATCGCCTTTCCCTTCGTTTGTGCTGACCAGAGACAGAATGTGATTCATATTAACCACAAATGGTTCGCCCTTGATTGGCGTAATCCGTGCCATAGGTTCACGTCCGCGAGCCAGAGCAAGCACATGCCGAGGGGTTGAGTCTGCGCCCATGATGATATCACCAACCGATATGTCCTGTACTTTCCGGACAGTTCCGTCATACATCAAAATTGGGTGATCTTTTGCGTGACAGCCCGTTGGCAATACAACGCACGGGTTGTTGTCTTTTGTGCGGAGATGCTCGTAAACAGCCTCAACCGCCTCGGACTGATACGGTCGAGGAACGATCATTTCAGCCCTCCGAATTCCGTATGCCCGCCTTGATCAGGTCAAAGGCAAGCTGTGTTTTGATTTGCTCGAGACGCTGTCTGTCAATCTTCAGGATTCTCCGGATCGCGCCGTCTTTGTAGCCGTTCATATAGAGGAAACAGACCAGGAGCCGGGTATCGTCGGTGATGTTCTTCACGAATTCCTGGACGATTTGCCTGCGTCGTCCGCCGTTCTGTCTTCGTTCTTCCATTCTGAAATCCTTATATAAGCCATTCCGTCCGGAGGCATCGGTTCGCGTTTGATGACGGTCAGCTTGCAGATCTGACTGTCGTCATTGTAAAGCCCGGCATGTGTGAAGGTGTCCAGGAGACACTTCAGAGAGTTGTCCACATCCCGGCGTCGATTGTCCGGCGGATACAGTTCAATGAACAGCTCCACCGGACCGGCAAATCCCCGTGTATGATCCTGCCGGAAACGTGCAACCACACGCTCCCGGAACTTCCGCCCGTCACGGGAGATCAGCACCCTCGGACCGACATGCCGATAGTAATGATTCACGCTGGGCGGCCACGGCAGTTCCAGTTCCAATGTCATTTCCTTGCCCATGGGGGCGCGGAGTTCGCACCGCTCTGCGGAGGCGGCGTCGCGGGCTTGGCCGCGGCAACGCCGGAAAGAGACGTTCGCGGACCGTAGCCCTTGATCTCGTTGACGATCTCGTCATCCTGATTCTTTTTGCAGCGCACGGTGATTGTGAGCGGAAGATTGTGCAGTTCCACCGAATCACGCGGCTGAAGCACATTCACCGCGCGGCAGATGGCGGAAAGATCCGCCCGGGCGATCCGGACCGCGTCCGCGTTCGCATTTTCCAGATTCAGCCGCGCCCAGACCTTCCGGTTCTTGTATTCACCCTCGATGATCTCGAATTCCAGCTGGAGATACTGCCCGTTTCCCGTCCTGGTGGGCTTCATTTCCGATTCGGTGATGACAGCCTGGTATTTCCCGGCCGGAATCGGATCATAACCGGTCGATGGTTCGACTTCGTTCGCGTTGAAATTGATTGTGGACATTTGTGTTTCCTTCCATGTTATGCCATGCAATGGCAGTGGTGATTGAATGCTGTGATTTTCGGCGGTTCCGGGGGCGGTTTGCTTACCGCGACTGCCGGACTGCCGGGACACTGGATGTGTTCGTGATACTCAACAGGCGAATACTCATCCCGCACAGCACGGAACGGTTCCCCGACCTGGATCATTCCGCCGCAGACGTCACACACCAGCGGGCGATTTGCCGTCCGGATTTTTTCGTGCATATTTCTTCACCTCGAAAACCTTTCTTTCCTTGAATTCCTCCTGCTTGCCCTTATTCCAGTTCGTCACGGGCCGAAAATACCCGCAGACGCGACTGAAGACTTCGCAGATGGCTCCGCACTTACTCATGATGGTTCTCCTCGATTTTTGTGTATGCCTCAATGAATGCCTGCCACGAGAGCGGAATTTCCGACGGCAGACCGTAACGGTTCTTCGCGATGCAGGCGGGGCTTCCCACCGTGCGGATGATGCCCATGAAGAAGGGCTGCAGCTCCGTGGCCCACATGATGACCCGGCCCACGGCGCTGGCCGCCGCGCCGATGGGGGCGGCGATCGCGCGTTCTCCGTTGAATCCGGCGTTCTCCTTTGTCACCCGGAACTTCTTGTTCGCGAACAGAACGGCGTCGACCCATTCTGCGATCAGGCTCGCAGCGTGCTTGTGAAGACGCGGTGTGTAGCGGTCGTAGGCGGCGTTTTCCGGATCTTCGAACCGTTCGACCTTCGCATGGGCGACCAGAATGACCATCATTCCGCGCTTGTCGCGCAATTCCTGAAGCAGGCTGATGACCTTGCGCCAGTGAGTCAGCGCATGGGTATATCCCCTGCCGTAGCCGCCGTCGGCTTTTTCGATGGAACGGACACCGAATTCGCGGCAGACCTCGTCGAAGATGAGGCGTTCGAGCCAGTCAACGGAATCCACAACGACGGACTGGAATTCGTGAGCTTCGTCCCGAAGCGCGGTCAGTTCTGCGATCACCTCGGAAAGCGAATGTGCAAGCGGGAATTTCCGGCAGTCGATTTCGCCGAGTCCGTCTTCCGTCTGGATGAAGATCGCATTTGGTGCTCCGGCTGCATAACTGCTCTTCCCTATACCTTCACTGCCGTAAATCATGATGCGCGGCGGCTTGTTTTCCCGCCCGGTTTGAATGTTGTCAAGCATTCCCATAATCTGTTTCCTTCCTCTTTTCAGCAGTTTGCCAATTCAATCTGAAGTGCTTTCACCAGTTTGCGGATTTGTATCTCATTCATCCGGGCATGAATGTCCGCCATGATGGAATGTACCAACTCCGCATCCGTATCGGGTTCGATCTTTTCCTGCGGCCGCCTTGAACGCATGGTTTCTTCATAAGCGCGGTTGATGGAGTATTTTCCCTGTCGCAATGCCTCTTTGATTTCGTCTGTGGCATAAGCGTTGATTGCTCGGAGACGTTCCACCTTTTTACAGGAAATCCCTAAAGTTTCACCGAGATCAACGGAAGATTTTCCACGACTCATGCTGCAGGAGGAATTGCTTGCCGGACGACCAGCTTTTTTTCTCATATCCAGCTGTTGAAGGCATTGAAGCAATTCTCCGTTTGTCAAATTCCTGCGGTTCCTCTGACAGCGAATGGCATATTCCAATGCTTCGTTCTCATCGTTAAACTGGCGGCAGATGACAGGAACTGTCTCCAATCCGGCGGCGATTGCCGCTTTCAGGCGGGTGTGTCCATCAACTACAATCATCTTCCACACAACGATGGGATGCCCGAAATCAAAGCCGTTAACGTTCATATCGTCGATGATTTCCGCAAGAACTGTCTGCCGGATCGGGAAAAGGTTCCGAAACGGTTCTTCCATTTTCAGGCTCCAGACGGGAACTTGAACGAGCGGGAATTCGATATTATAAAACTTACTGCTCATTTTCATTTTCTCCTGGTAACATGTCAGCAATCAGATTGCCGATTTCAGAGGAAATCACATCTCTCAGGGTATTGCGCTCCTGGAAAGAATAGCCGATTTCCGGATATTCCTGAACTTCCCGTTCAAGCCGCATCTTCACCATCTTGATGATGCTGACCTTGATTGCTTCAGAGCGGGATTCCTTCAGATCCTGCAACTCGGTTCCGGTCAAGGGAGGGAGTTCTCTCGCTTTGTCCTGTCGACGCGCCCTCATGGTTTCCTTATACCCTTTGTCGATCGACATATTTCCAGAAGCCACCGCATTACGAATTTTTGCCGTTGCGTGATTTTTGATGGTTCGAAGTTTTTCCACTTTTCCTCTGGAAATACCAAGGAGGTCAGCTGTTGCTTCTGACGATTTTCCGAAATTAGCCACGAACGTGGCTAATTTTCCCGGTCGACCGGCGGATTTTCTCTTGTCCAGCTCCGCAAGGCAATTCAGAAGCTCTTGTGGTGTCAGACTTCTCCGATGGCTCTGAGCTTTGATTGCATATTGAAGCGCCTCATCTTCCGAAGCGAACTCCTTTAATATGATCGGAATCTTGTTCAGATGAATTTTCTGTGCGGCGGCAAGACGGGTGTGCCCATCCACTACTGTGACTTTGTGACCGGCCCAGATGATGATCGGATGGGCAAAATCAAATCCGTTCTGCTTCATATCCTCCGCGATCTCGTTCAGGACACTTTCCTTGATCGGAAAGAGATCTTTGAAAGGCGATGCGGTGTGGATCGCGATGGTCGGCATCAGAGAAATTTTCTCTTCCATCATTTCACCTCGGGGAGCTCTTCGCTGTTGTTCCAGCGGAATACGGAGAGGTCGCGGTCTTTCAGAAACGCATTCCAGGCCTTGATGTAGAATGCCAGCGTTTCCCGAACCGTCAGCTTGTTTTTGCTGATGCGATTATCAATCAGCTTGCTGCGAAGCGTCATGATCGGATGCCCGGTATAAAGATTTTCTCCGGTCTTGACCAGCTTGATGAACTCTTCCGCTTTCTGAGGATTTTTCTTCAGAAAGAGGTAGAAACAGAATCCCATATGGGACTTCACGAAATGATGTGCGCCGCATTCCGCAACCGCTGCGGCATGTTCAAGCAAATCCCGGTTCTCGTCATAATACGGTTCCAGAACCGAATTACGGGTTTCCGTCTTTGCCGAACTTGAACGCATCTGCCGATCAAAGTGCTCGTAAATCCAGGCGAATTTTGTGATCATTGCCGCCGTGGTCGGGTGCTGGGATCCCTTGATTTTCAGAAGGTGATGAAAAAGTCTGGTGACTCCGCTGTCGATGGAGCCGACGGCTTCCTTCCTGACATTGTAGACAACGATCATTGTGACGGTGACTCCGGATTCAATGATCGCCCAGAGGCGATGCTGTCCGTCAAGAATCGTTCCATCCTCTGCGATTTTGATGGTTTCCCCGTTCTGTTCCCAGGCTCCGGAGGCCATGTCATTGGCATAGCGGGTAACGTTCAGCTGGCTGATATTCCGGTTCATGGTGTTGCGTTCCAGCATTTGGGCCGCCATATCCGGAGTGATGTCAAGCGTTTTTGTGATGATTTTCTTCATGATTTTCACCTTTCCTGTTTGCTGTTTTTTGAATTCAAAGTGTGTCAATGATACGGAGATCTTCATATCCGGTCGGCCAGACTCCGGAGATGCAGCAGGCCCGGAAGCGCTCCAGCGCGTTTTTGTTGGAAAGTTCCGCCAGATCCAGCAGTTCATCCGTCAGTTTCCAGACCCCGGCGGAAAACGGTTCATTCTTTTCCACCGCAATGATGTGGACGGGGAAGTTTTTACCGGACACAATCCGGAGAATCGCCCGGTAAAACGCGAGCTGCTGGATGTAGCCATAGCGATGGCAGTCCGACTCGAACCAGCGGAGACTGTCGCAGGTTTTCAGATCAACAAGTCCGGACTTCATGCCGAACCAATCCATCCGGATCTGGCAGGGAACGGAACAATACTCTGCCCGAACCACACATTCCGCGATGCCGTCCGCCAGCAGTTCCGACGCGATGGGGTGCAGCCAGACGCCGCGCTGCAGTTTCAGGAGAAAGCTGAAGTCCTTTCCGGAAATGATTTCGCGCTCCTGAGTCGCCGCCCATTCCGCAAACGCCTTGGTGTTGCGCCCGTAGGATTCGCCGGTCCGGGGATTGATCGGGCCGTCGGTCACAACATATTCGCGGTCAAAGGCGTTCCGTCCCTCCAGAATCAGGCAGTGCGCCGCACGTCCCATGACGAATGCGGAGGATTCGCTTTCCGTAATTTCCCCGGAAACTTTCCTGCGGTAGAGAGCCGGGGATTCCCGGAAGTCGGCCAGGAGGTGGCTCGACATAAATTCTCCGTTGCGACTGCGGGCGTGATATTCCGTCGCCGGTTCATGGATGATGAAATTCGTGTTGTTCATTGTTGATCTTCCTTTCTTGATGATGCGATGCTCTCTAACGGGGTTATTGCCAGGCAGGGGTGCAAAATGGCCCCTGTTTTTGAAAAATTTTTCGATTATTTTTCCCACGGATGGTGATTCCGGACTCAATCAAGGACGCCCTGATGGATGAAATTCTGATACGGACCGCTTTTCTGGAAAGAGCTGTTCTTCTGGAAATCTCTGAAGCGGAACATCCGGCAATCAGAAGAAGGCAAATTTCCTGCATATCCGAGGACAAACTGTTTATGACTGAGCGGACAAGAAGAATCTGACTCTGCCGTCTGTTTTCCTGGGGAGTTGCCTCACCCCGCATTTGAATCTCCATCCCGATTTTCCGGTAATCCGGCGCTTCGTCCGTATCTTCCGCTTCGTTCAGAGCATCAATAGGAATGGCATCCGTCAGAATACGTGTCGTTGCTGACCGGAGTTTTCTGATTATCCGGTATGCCGTGTTCTGCATCACACCATGAGCAAATGTGAGAAATCCGGCATTGGAATGTTCGTTGTAATTGTCTGAATTGCGAACTGCCGCGAGAAGCAGTTCCTGAACTGCATCGTCCATGTCTCTTTTTCGCATCCCCCCCTGCCTGACGATGGTGCCGATGAGCGATTTTGCGATTCGGGTGAGTGTCTGCGCTTCCGCGTCGGTGATAATGTGAGCCATTTTTTGCTCTCCTCCCCGGCCGCTCCAGAGCGGAAGGCGGAGGGCGGAAGCGTCCGGCATTGTTTTTCGTTTTTGCCTTCCGCTCCCCAATGGTGCAATTGCACCGGCTCCGGTGCAGAAATGGGTATTGCATCGGGTGCAAAATCACATTATTGTTGATAATGAAAGAGTTAAATTATCGAAAAAATCTCAAAAAAAGGCTGAAAAGCCGGTGCAAAACCCGGTGCAATGCACCGGACCCGTGGTTTTTGCACCGGACTTTGCACCGAAAATCTGGGGGAAAGGGCAAAAAAAAGCA
>ENA-ORND01002473-ORND01002473.1-human-gut-metagenome-genome-assembly--contig:-NODE-2473-length-11216-cov-4.583102_pt1 | contig 11216 bp, 7 predicted proteins | sample MGYA00242111_ERZ509014 | MGnify/ENA primary metagenome ERZ509014 (study PRJEB26280, sample SAMEA2338694) | human gut metagenome | biome: human gut; feature: human-associated habitat; material: faeces... | reverse complement strand
GCGGATGCGGAGCTGGCATTTATTTATGGCATTGTGGGGGCCTTTGTGGGCGCCAAGGCCCTGTTTTTGGCCACGGTATTCCCTGCCTTTCTGGCGGATCTTCCGTACTTGTGCACGCAGACGACGGCGTTTTTCCGGAAATATCTGTATGCCGGATTCGTTTTTTACGGCGGGCTGTATGGAGCGGTGTTATCCGTCTGCCTGTATGCCCGGGCGGCTAAGGTATCTGCGCAAAGACTGCTGAACATCCTGCTTCCCGTGCTTCCGCTGATCCACAGCATGGGGCGCATAGGGTGTTTCTGCGTCGGCTGCTGTTACGGGAGGTACTCGGAGAGATGGGGCGTATATTTTTTCCGGTCTGAGATCGCGCCGCACGATGTGCCGCTGTTGCCTGTGCAACTCTATGAGGCTGTGGGTGAGCTGCTCCTGTTTGCCGTTCTGGCATATATGGGGGCGAAAAAGGCAGACGGCAAAAAAATGCTTGCCGTTTATCTGCTGGTTTATGGCATCATGCGCTTTGCCCTGGAATGTATGCGAGGGGACGCGTACAGGGGCTTTTTGCTGGGTATGTCCGTGTCACAGATGATCTCCGTTCTTTCTGTGGTGCTGGCCGCCATACTGCTCTGCCGTCCTTGCCGGAAAAAGCCATAAATCCGGCCTTCCAACCCGGCGCGGCGGGGCCCGCTGCGCCCCAATGAAACATAAGCGGCGTCCGGGCCTCCGCCTTTGGCCACATTGCCGAATTTTTCCAGTCCTTTTCTGCCTTTTGCCAGTTTACACGGCGGGCCGCCTTTGCTATACTGTTGTCGGGAGCGGGTCAAATAAAAGGGAATGCAAGGTGACCTTCAAATGTGGACGGACGACTGCTCACCGGATGTGATAGAGTCCATCCGGACGGATATGCAGCGCTATTTATCGTATGGATGGGGCAATGGCATCATTGCCGCTTTGTTGAACCGCCAATATTCGGTGGAGCTGTCCAGCTGGGACATTCCGAAGCTCCGCCGGTATCTGCAGCGCCGGTATCTGGACGGCGCTCCGCCGGAAGGCTCGGTGTACGTTGAACTGCCGTAGCCCGATGACCCGGCGAATGCATCCCCGTTGCCGTTTCCGCTTCCGGCGGCAGGGGCGCTTCGTGAATCATCGTCGTCAAACGCTGATGCCACGCAACATCCCGCCACATGCCGCAGAACTGCGGCGCGGCGAAGTTGCTCGTCGCCATCAGCGCCCACTGTCCTGTCTGACACGCCGTCTCTACACCCAGCGCGCACAGGTCTTTCACCCAGCCCCACGGGAGCATCGGGAAATCCTTGTAGTCCGTGATGCCCCAGCACTCGGTTGTCGCCAGCGGAAGCCCTGCGGCTTTCGCGTCCGCCGCGAGCGTCTGAATGCCGTCCACAAGCAGCTGCTTCCAATATTTTTCCTTGCTGTGGTACACATCCAGCGCATGGTCAGCCAGCAGGTGATACGCTTCCTCGGTGAATCGCCCGTCCTTCGCCTGACCGACCTCGCGACAGAACTGCTGCTTGTTCAGCTTCGTCATCCAGATATGGTGCTCCGCCAAATCGAAGAAGGAGAGGTCGCGTTCGCGGTAGAAGTGCGTATTCTCGCCGTCGAAGGAGAAGCAGTACGGCAAATCAGGGTATTCTTGACGGACGAGCGCAATCGCCGTGCGCATATAGTCCATCGCGGCGTCGGTATGCCAGCAGCTCCACGTCATCCACGGCGGGTCATTGCGGAAGTACGGTGACCAGAAGTCGCCGGGGAACTCATTGCAGAGGTCAACATAGAGGATGGTGTCCATCAGCCCGGCGTTCGCAATCAGGCGAAGGGTATCAATCCAGCATTTCGCCATCGCCTGCGGGGTGCTGAGCGCCATGCGGACGTTATCGGCGTCTTCGCGGAACCAGCTGCTGAGGGCGACCTTGATGCGGCGCGCGCGGCAGGCTTTCAGGAAGTCGATGAGTGCAGGAAAGAGCCGAACGCGGACTTTATAGGGGCTGCCCCAGTCATTGGAATACCAGACAGGCAGGAGCAGCCATTCTTTTTCAGGGGCTTGGGACAGCAGGTGGGGGAATGCGTCGATGCGGACGGCATCATAGCCGCGTCCTTTGACACCGTCGAGGACAGCGTTCCAGTCCTCAAAGCCTGCGCCGTCCCAGCGGCGTTCAATCCATGAAAAATCCCACATGGTGATGGCGAGGGGGTGAATCATGTGTTTTGCCTCCCGTTGATGGGGTTGGGAATGCCTCGGTGCAGCGTCGGAAGGAACGTCCGGTGCTGGACGGAAACATTCGCAGAAGTGCGCGGTATTTGCGGGAAATAAGCAGCTTGTTTTTGCTGTAGCCTTTTAGATTTGGCGTACATTACGAAGGATTCTTACGCCGAAATCGAAAAGCAGGGAGCTTCCATTCTCAGAAAGCTCCCTGCTGCCTGAAAATGCAGACGGGTGATTGCGGGTCAAGCACTGACCCGTGGATGGATTACTTCAGGAATTCTTCCGTCAGTTCCGCAGCCAGCTTGTCGCCTTCTTCGCGATGTTCATTCACGAAGTCGTTCCAAACCGTTTCCGGATTGTCGGAGATGACCGCCTGAATGATGATATCGCGGATATTGTTGATGACGGCAGAACGGAAGGAGTAATACGCTTCGTTCTTGGTGTTGGTCAGGTTATAGTCCGTCGGAGCGAATGTTGCGTTGGTTTCCCACGTCTTCATGTTCGTGGTGAACAGGTCATTGATGATGTAGGAAGAGTATGCGGGGTTGCCGGGGAGGTAGACGTCCAAGCCTTCGAGGATGAAGTACTTCTGGAAGGCGCGCTCCTGCACGATGTAGTACTTGCTGCCGGTGGCGGCGATGTCTGCATCGGTGTAGTTCAGAACGACGTTGCCGTCCGCGTCGTAGTCCCAGTCTTCACCCTTCACGCCGTAAGCGTAGGTTTCAATCTGTTCCTGTTCGAGCAGCCAGTTGCCGACCGCCAGCCAGCGATCCATGACTTCGTCGCGGCAGTTCGCGGAGAAGGCGAACGCAGCCCACCACTCGTCGATCTGGCTGACATGGAACGTGCCGTCGGGCGCTTCGAGGCAGATGATGCCGAGGTCTTCGTCGGTGAAGCCTTCGACATTGGTCGCGAGGGTACGGGCAGTCGTCTGCAGGATGGTCGCGCCGAGGTTGCCGTACAGGACAGCAGAGCGGCCCGCGAGGAAGCGTTCACGACCCGCGTTGTTGGAGTCATTGTAGCTGTCCATCGCCAGCAGACCGTCGTCGTAGAGGGTCTTAATCTGCTTGATGGCTTCCAGAGAGGAGGGGTCTTCTGCGCTCCAGCGATACTGGCCATCCACGATGTCGAAGGAGCCGATGCGCTGATTCCACAGCTGCGCCAGCATCGCCCAGTGCTTGCCGCCGTTGTCCAGATCAAGCGGAACGAGCTTATCGCCCATGTGGCCAGGATCCTTTTCCTTCACGTCGCGCAGGTATGCCACGAATTCGTCGTAGGTCAAGGTCTGGACAGGCGCCCAGTCATAGCCCATCGCCTTCGCCCAGTCGCGGCGATACGCGAACATGTAGGTGGTGTAGAGGTTGACGGGGTTGCTGTTCTTAATCTTGGGGAAGGTGTACAGCTTGCCATCGACGCGGAACTGGTCGAAGCAGGTGTAGCTGTTGATGAGCTTTTCCAGATTCGGGTACGCAGACATGTCGTCCGGCAGCGCCTTGAACACGCCCTCTTCCACCCATTCGAGGTACTCATCCTTATTCAGGTTGTACCACGCGATGACTTCCGGCAGACTCTGGGTGTATGCCAGCGTGCGGGTGGATTCATCCCAAGAATCCCACGCGACAAGCTGGATTTCAAAGTCGAAGTTGAACTTCTCCATCGCCTGCTTCACCAGCGGCCAGTTGAACATGTCGTCCGAGCCGTCGATGGTGAAGACCTTGAAGGTCAGGTGTTCGGCGTAGGGATTCTCTTCCGCCAATGCGGGCGTTGCAGCCAGCATGATGGGGAGAATCATTGCCAGAGACAGAACCAGAGATAGAAACCGTTTCATGTAGGAATACCTCCTTTTTATGTCCTATCATCCTTGCCGGATGAATAGAAATCAACGGAAAGAGAAGCTAAGCCTTAAGACTTAATCGCCCCAATCATAACGCCCTTTGCAAAATACTTTTGCAGGAAAGGATACACGCACATGATGGGCAGCATCGTCACAATCACCGCCGCCGCCTTCATGCCGTCGGCGTATGTGCGGCGCCCCAGCTCTGCCGGAACATCCGCCGCCAGCGCACTGCTTGTCCACAGAATCTGCCGCAGTTCCAGCTGCATCGGCCACATCTTGCTGTCGAGAAACAACAGGTTGCTCCAGAACCATTCGTTCCAGCGGTCAACGATGAAGTACAGCGTCACCGTCGCCAGCGCGGGCTTCATCAGCGGCAGGTCAATCTGCCAGAAGATTCGGAAGGGGCTTGCGCCGTCGAGCATTGCCGCTTCTTCCAAATCCGGCGGCAGAGACTCGAAGAAGTTGCGCAGGATAATCATGTTGAACGCATTGAACGCCAGCGCAATGACCACGGCGAAGCGGTTGCCGTACAGCCCCAAGTCCTTAACCAGCAGGAAGAAGGGGACAACGCCGCCGCCGAAGTACATGGTGAAGACAATCATGTTCTGAAACAGCGCGCGTCCGGGGTAGTTCTTCTTGCTCAGCCCATACGCCAAGGTTGTGGCGAGGAACATGCTGAAAATCGTACCTGTCACCGTGTACAGCACGGAGTTGAAGAACGAGCGCAGCAGGCCCGTGCCGACGAAGATGTCGCGGTAGTTGCCTGTAGTCGGGCTCTGCGGCCAGAGGGTCGTGCCGTTCATGATGAATTCCTGCTGTGTGAGGAAGGAACGGACGATGGTGTAGTAGAAGGGGACGATGACGATGAACGCCAGAATCAGCAGGAAGATGATGTTGAAGACATCGAACGCCGTCGTTTTTTGGAGCTTGCGTTTCTTCCGCGCGATTTCCCGTTCAAGCAGCTTTTCTGCCTTTTTATCGGCTCTATTCGAGGAAATTGCTGTCATTACATGATGCCTCCTTCCCCAAGTGCTTTCGCCAGCTTGTTTGCCAGCAGCAGGAAAGCGAAGTTGATGACGGATTTCGACAAGCCGATCGCGGTGGAGAAGCCGTATTTCGGTTTTTCCTGGAAGGTGATGCGGTAGATGTAGGTGTCAATCGTCTCCGCCGCGTCGCGCACAACCGCATTGGTCATGTTCAGGATTTGGTCATAGCCCTTGCTCATGATGCCGCCGAACGCCAGAATGAGCAGAATCACCGCCGTCGAGCGGATTTCCGGCCATGTGATGTACCACATCTTGTGGAAGCGGTTCGCGCCGTCCACCTCGGCGGCTTCGTAGAGTTCCGGGCTGATGCCCGCGATGCCCGCCAGATACAGGATGGCTGACCAGCCAGTTCCCTTCCAGATGCTTGTCGCATACAGCAGGGGACGAATCAGACTCTTGTCCGTCAAGAAGCCGTATGTCTGTCCTCCGGATGCGCGAATCAGGCTGTTGATGACGCCCTCGCCTGCGAAAATCGTCGTCATCAAGCCACCGACGATAACCCAGCTTAGGAAGTTCGGGAAGGTGTAAATCACCTGCAAGGTATTCTTGTAGTGCCGACTCCGCAGTTCGTTGAGCAGCAGCGCCAGAATGATCGGGCCGGGGAAGCCGGTAATGATGTACGCCAGTCCCATGCGGATGGTGTTGAAGAACGCCGCGGTGAACTTCTTGTCCTTGAACATCATCGCGAAGTTATTATACCACGGATTCGCCCACGGACTGCCCAGAATGCCCTTGCTGATCTTGTAGTCCTTGAAGGCGACCACCAGACCATACATCGGGCCGTAGCAGAACAGCAGGACGAACGCAATGCCCGGCAGCAGGAAAAGATACACCCAGCGGTTTTTCCAGATCCGCTTGCCCAAGGACTGCCGACGCCCTGATTCAATCATCGCATGTTCTTTCGCCATGCCATCAGCCACCCGCTTTCTCGTTTTTGTTCATGGCTTTATTTTATCGTTTTTTGCCCGAAAAGGAAGGCACTGTTTTCGGTTTGCACCCTCAATATTTTCGGTTCGGCTGTATTTAGACCAGATTCTCCATCTTTAGCAGTGGACAAGCGAAATCATCCCTGCTATAATAAGAACACCTTCCTGCTAAATAGGATTGCTTTCATAAGTTTCTGGACGCACTCCCGATGAAGCCGTTCGGGAGGAAGGAGGACGAGGATGTACCGCATTCTGATTGTTGATGACGAGCCGATGGCGCTGTATTCCACCGCGCACACCTTCCCGTGGGCGGACTGGGGCTTTGACCCGCCCGTGCTGATGACGGAAGCGCCCGCTGCGCTGGACAATCTGCGCACGGAACGCTTCGACGCCGCGATTGTGGACATTCGGATGCCGCAGATGACGGGCATTGACCTGATTCGCCTGTCCGGGGAAGCGGGCTTGCAGACGGTGTTCATCGTCCTGAGCGGGTATTCCGATTTCAGTTATGTGCAGACAGCGCTGCGGCTGTCTACATTCGACTACTGCCTGAAACCGATTTTGCCCGATGCGGCGCAGGCGGCGCTGGAGCGCTTGTCGGGCCGCATCCACGACATTCGTGTGGGGAGCGACCCGGCGTTTCTGGCGACGCTGAACAGCACGGCGCCACTCAAACCGCTTTTTACGCAGCGCGGACTGCCCGTGCCGGAAGGGATGTTGTCCATGGTGCTGCTGTCCGCGGAGAAGCCAGAGACGCTTCCGCCGCTGCTGAACGGGTTTCAGGCGTCTCTCTCCTTCTGGGCGGACGCGAACGAAGTGCTGCTGTTCACGCCGATGCCGGAGCAGGCGCTGCTGTCCGCCCTGCCAAAGTCGCCTGACGTGTGTGTGTGCTACACTGTGCCTGTATCGCAGGACATCCTCAATCCCGTTCGGCAATTGCAGCTGCTTCGGCAGACGATGGCGGAGCTGCAGCCCGGTCAGGCGCCGGTATCCATCTACGTCAACGACTGCAGTCCGACGTTTTTCGACATGCTGAACTACGTCGATGAGCATTTGAGCGACGACTTGTCCCTCCAAAGGCTTTCGGCGCAGTTCCACCTGAACTATACCTATTGTAGTGAGCTGTTTCGCGCCATCACGGGCGCGACGTTCACTAAGTACCTATCCAGCCACCGCATGGAGCGCGCGCAGACGCTGATTATCACGACGCCCATGAGCATCTCCGAAATCGCGCGGCAGACAGGGTACAGCAACTACAATCACTTTTCCGCCACCTTCAAAACATATTTCGGGCAGACGCCGGGCGCGTACCGCACAGCGCATCAGGAAGGGAGTGGGCGCTGACATATGCGCAAGCATTTCAGTTCTCTGCGCAGCCAGATGACGCTGCTGACGACCGGCACGGTGCTGGCGGTGGTGATTCTGGCGACGGTGTTTTACAGCAGCGCCCAGCGGATGTCTGAGAAGAAAGCGGCGACGTTCGTGCATTCGATGCTCGTGCAGCTGGGCGACAGCCTTGACCGCATCGGCAACGAAATGTCCTACTTGGGCAGCGCCCTCCATTCCAACGAGGTCTTGCAGCAGTATTATCACGCGCCGACAGCGATACAACGAATGCAGTACGGCAAAAGTTTCATTGATTTTACTTCCAGCCTGCTCAACCACAGCACCACGGTCAGCCACATCGTCATCGTCAACAACGACCAGAGTATCCTCAGCCCGACGGAGCGGAACATCATTGCGCTGGACACGCTGGATTCCAAGTATCACCTGTTTGAAAGCGACAATCTGTCTTCCGGTTTTTACGGGCCAGCATTCGATACCTTCACGAACATCAACTTTTTTGCATACGTTCAGCCGGTCTACAACACCCGGCAGGGCGCACGCTTCCGGCAGAAGTTAGGCACCTGCGTCATCTTCGCCCGCCTTGACCTGCTGCAATCCACGCTGCGCAGCGCCCTGCCGACGCCTGGTGCAGCGCTGATGCTCATCGAGCAGGACGAGCAGATTATCCTCTGTTGCGACGCAGACGGGAACACGCTGTCCCTGCTGCCCGAATCGTTCTGCAGCGATATGGCAGACGGCTTGCAGCACAGTCTGACGCTCAACAAGACGACATACCTGACGGATTCGCTGCTGCTCTCATCAATGGGCTGGCGGCTGGTCAGCCTCGTGCCGGAGGACGAAATCGCGGCAGATCTGATGCCGCTGCTCTGGCTGGGAATGCTGATCTGCGTCGTGTTCGCCATCTGCATCGGTGTGTGGAACCTGCATATCCAGCGCAGCATCATGGCGCCGGTGAAACAGCTGACTGCCTTCATCGAAAATGACTTGGACGACAAGCTGCAGAACCGCATCCACATCAGCACCAGCAGCGAAATGGAACTGTTCTGTCAGGAAATCAACACGCTGCTGGACAAGGTGTCCGAAATGACGGCGGAGCGGCTGCAAGATCAGACGCGGCTCTATGAGCTGAATCTGGCGAAGAAGCGTGCGGAGCTGTCCGCCCTGCAAAGCCAGATTAACCCGCATTTCCTCTACAACACGCTGGACTGCATCCGCGGGTACGGGTACATGCTGAACAGCAGCGAAATCGTGTCGATTACCAACGCCCTATCCTCCATCATGCGCTACTGCATCAAGGGCGCGGACATCGTCGCGCTGCGCAAGGAAATGACCATTGTCAACTACTATCTGGACATCATCCGCATCCGCTTCCCGAACCGCTTCAACTACGTTTTCGACGTAGATCCGGCGCTCGAAGATCTCGCGATTCCGCGTTTCATCATCCAGCCCGTGGTGGAAAACGCGATTTATCACGGGCTGGAATCGCGCCTGGAGAAAGGGACGCTGACGATTTCCTGCCACACGACGGAGACGGGAGGCTGCGCGCTGTGCGTAACGGACGATGGCGTGGGGATTCCCCCGGAGCGGCTGGCGGAAATTCACCGGAAGCTGTCCGACAAGAGTATGCAGAACGTGCTGAACGTCCCGGCGGGGAACAGTCTGGCGCTGGTGAACATCCATAACCGCCTGCGCAATCTCTACGGCGCAAATTACGGGCTGGACATCGTCTGTCCCCCGGAGGGCGGAACGCGCGTCACGCTGCACCTGCCGATGGTGCTGGTGCAGACAGAAACAGAACAGGGAGGTCACATCTCATGAATCTGATGAACATCGAACAGAATGCCGAAAACCTGCGGCTGCTGGGGCTGATTGTCGCCCAGCGCGGCGAAACAATCTATCAGCACAATTGGGACAGCCCGTGCCGCCGCCTGCTGTTCTCTGCCAGCAAGAGCTTCACCGGGGCGGCAGTTGGTTTCGCGGTTCAGGAGGGGTTATTGCGCCTTGACGACCGCTTGATTGAACTGTTCCCGGACGAAGCGCCGGAAAATCCCTCGGAGAACCTTTGCCGCGCCACGATTCGTGATGCGCTGACGATGTGCATCGGGCAGTCGCGCGGGTACTTGATGGGCGCACAGCGCGTCGGCATGGCGGAAGAAGACTGGGCGAAAGCAGTGCTGGCGCTGCCGTTCGACGAAGCGCCGGGGACGCACTTTGTGTACAGCAACGTCGGGCCGTATCTGGCGGGGCTGGCGGTGCAGAAACGCGCCGGGTGCGACCTTGTGGATTACCTGATGCCGCGGCTGTTTGCGCCGCTGGGGATTCAGCGCACGGTCTGGGAGGTTGACCCGCTGGGGCGGACGTTCGGCGCAGCGGGGCTGCTGCTGGCGCTGCCAGAGCTGCATAAGCTGGGACTGCTCTATCAGCAGGGTGGGCAATGGCAGGGAAAACAGCTGCTTGACCCCAATTGGGTGCGCGAAAGCGGGCGCAAGCAGGTCGAAAACGAGGAAGACGGCTACGGCTACCTGTTCTGGCGTGGAAAGTACGATTCGTACCGCGCGGACGGGCTGTATGGGCAGTACAGCGTCATTCTGCCGGCGCAGGAGGCAGTCATCACCTGCACGGCGGAAAGCCGGAATCAGAAGCAGCTGCTGGAAACGCTCTTGGATGCTATCGTACCGCAGCTATAACGGAGGAAGCCCGCATGTACACGCCCGATTTGCTCACCATGACCGACGGCACACCCGTCACGTCGCCCGCGCAGTGGGAGGCGCGCCGGGGGGAACTGCTGAACATCCTCGCGCGGGAGCAGTACGGCACGTTTCTGCCGCCGTCCACCGCATCCGCGCGGGTAATGGCGCCGCCAATGCCCGCCTGCGCCGGACACGCCATGCAGGAGACGCTCGAAGTCCGCTTTGATACCCCTGCAGGGGAATTTGCCTTTCCGCTGCGGTTTCTCTATCCGGCGGACGGTCAGGTGCATCCGCTGTTTTTGCTGCTGAATTTCCGTCCGCTCATTCCGGACATCTACTGTCCGGCGGAGGAAATCCTCGACAACGGCTTTGCACTGGCGGTCGTGTGCTACACAGACATTACGGCGGACGACGGCGACTGGGGCAGCGGGCTATGCGGGCATTATCCGCGGAAGCATCCCGACACCGACCCCGGCAAGCTCGTTTTCTGGGCATACGCTGCCAGCCGCGCGTTGGATGTGCTGACGCTTCGCCCGGAGGTGGATGCGCGGAATATCGCTGTGATTGGGCATTCGCGGCTGGGCAAAGCGGCGCTGCTCTGCGGCGCGCAGGACACCCGAATCCGCTTCACCTGCGCCAACGATGCCGGATGCGGCGGCGACGCGCTGGAACAGACCAAGCACCCCGGCGCGGAGGATTACGCGGCGATGGCGCGCAGCTTCCCGTACTGGTTCTGCGGCAATCGCAGCCGCTACATCGATCATCCGGAGGAGCGCCCCTATGATCAGCACTTTCTGCTCGGCGGCATCGCTCCACGCTTCGCCGCCGTCAGCAGCGCGTCGCTCGACCGCTGGGCTGACCCGTATTCACAGCAGCTTTGCTGTGCCGCCGCGTCGCCCGCGTGGAAGCTGCACGGACTGCGCGGCTTTGTGGGTACAGAATCACCCGCCGCGGTCGGTGCGGCGTACCCGGAGGGGCATGTCGCGTACCATCTGCGCGGCGGGCTGCACTATCTGAGCCGCCAGGACTGGCTGTTCTATATGGATTTCGTTCGTCGGCACAAGGGGAAAACGGTATGAAGACGCTGTGCGTTGATTTATAGCACTTCTCACAAAAGCGGTCACCCCTTTACAGCAGGTGTATAATAGGCAT
>ENA-ORND01002464-ORND01002464.1-human-gut-metagenome-genome-assembly--contig:-NODE-2464-length-11255-cov-4.305625_pt1 | contig 11255 bp, 10 predicted proteins | sample MGYA00242111_ERZ509014 | MGnify/ENA primary metagenome ERZ509014 (study PRJEB26280, sample SAMEA2338694) | human gut metagenome | biome: human gut; feature: human-associated habitat; material: faeces... | reverse complement strand
GGATGGCGAGGCTTTTTCTGTGTGTTTTGTGTGTTAGGAGAGAGAGAAAAATCACATAAGGAAGGGAAGTTCCTTTGGATGATGCTATATTACCCGCCAAAATTGGCTGAATCATGAATCGCCCATGAACTTTTTGTGAATTTCCCCGGTTTTTTACTGGAATTTTTTGCTTTTTTCATGTAAAATATATCTTGTGGTACCAGGGGCAAAGATCAGAAAACGGGTGCAGGTCTGCCCGCAGGAAAATTTTTGAGCTTTTGCCAATCCGGTATCAATCTCTGAAAACAGAGGAGATGCGAGTACATTCATAACTTAATACAGGAGGATATTCTTATGAGTGAAGTCATTGTTGTTACATCCGGAAAAGGGGGTGTTGGCAAGACGACGACCTCAGCGAATGTCGGTACAGGACTTGCCATGCTCGGGGAGAAAGTGATCCTGATCGATACAGATATCGGTCTCAGGAATCTCGACGTGGTGATGGGACTGGAGAACCGCATCGCCATCATCGGTCTGGCCAAACGCATCGAAGAGGTCTTTTTCCCGAACGACCCGATGCCCTACTACCTCGACCGGACGGGCGAACCGCTGAAAGTCATCATGCACCTGCGCGACGAGGCGCACCGTTTCGGCATCACGTTCCACCGCAACAAACGCTCGGCAGGTTTCGTCCGTACCCAGCTCGAAGAGATAGAGGGGATAGGAACCAAGACAGCCGACCTGCTGCTGCGCCGGTTCCGCAGCGTGGCCCGGATACGCAGGGCTTCGGAAGAGGAGCTCGCCGATGCGGTCGGAACGGCGAAAGCCCGCAGGGTCTACGCCTATTTCCACGACGGCACCCCCGCTCCGGACAGGCCCGGCGAGGACGACGGAGCGGGAGAATCTCCGACGGCAAACGGCGCTTCCGATGCCTGAGACACAAATCGGAACGGCCCCCGCAATACGTAGGGCTTATCGCACCATAACAACTAATTATAACCGTTTTGGATTTATTAAAGGCAGATTGCCTATCTTTGCGAGACAGATAAACCGACAATTATGAGCGTAGAAAGAGTAAAATGCCTCATCATGGGCAGCGGCCCCGCAGGATATACGGCCGCAATATACACGGGACGCGCGAACCTCAGCCCCGTCCTCTACGAGGGAATGCTGTCCGGCGGACAGCTCACCACGACGACCGAAATCGAGAACTTTCCCGGATACCCGGAAGGCGTCATGGGTACGCAGCTCATGGAGGACCTCCGCAAACAGGCCGAACGCTTCGGCGTGGAAATACGCCGGGGCATCGTCACCGATGTCAATCTGGAGGCTTATCCCTTCATCCTGACCGTGGACGGCGACCGCACCGTCGAAGCCGAGTCGCTCATCGTAGCCACCGGCGCATCGGCCAAATACCTCGGACTGCCCTCCGAAAACAAATTCAAGGGAATGGGCGTGAGCGCATGCGCCACCTGCGACGGTTTCTTCTACCGCGGACAGGACGTAGCCGTGGTGGGCGGCGGCGACACGGCGGCCGAAGAGGCGAGCTACCTGGCCAACATCTGCAACAAGGTCTACATGATTGTGCGCCGCAACGAACTCCGGGCATGCCACGTCATGCAGAAACGGGTAAAGGAAAACCCGAAAATCGAAATCCTGTTCGAACACCAGACCAAGGAAGTGCTCGGCGACGACAACGGCGTGAACGGCGTCATCGTTGTGAACACGAAAGGGGAAGAACGACGCCTGGACATCACCGGATTCTTCCTCGCCATCGGTCACAAGCCCAATACCGACCTCTTCCGCGGCAAGCTCGACCTCAACCCCGAGGGCTATATCGTAACCCGCAGCAACACGAGCCACACGAGCGTGAACGGCGTGTTCGCCGCGGGCGACGTGCGCGACCCGCGCTACCGTCAGGCAATCGTCGCCGCCGGAAGCGGCTGCATGGCGGCAATGGACTGCGAGAAGTACCTCATGCTGGGCGGCGATATCTGATGTACCGGCCGGGAGAGCACGGGATTCCGCTGCAATCGCCCGGAAACGGCTTTTCGGAAAGGGCTGTGTCAAATTGAACGAATGCAGTTCAAAAGGGCGCAGCCTTTTCGAATGTATGAGGAGCGACAGGAGGCAATATGCCGAAAATCCCGGTAGAAACATGACGGCAGGCACCGATGCCGATTAAAAACGCGGCAATTCACAGCGATTCAGACCGAGATTCGTGTCCGATATAGACCACGGGATAGCGCACCTATCCTCTTTGCTTCTGAAAATATCCCCTCCATAAATTTATAAGATGAACGACATCATCGACGCACGCTGCGGCTGGGCCGGGAGCGACGAACTGTACATCAAATACCACGACGAAGAGTGGGGACGGCCCGTTACCGACGACCGGACCCTGTTCGAATTTCTGGTACTCGAAAGCGCCCAGGCAGGGCTGTCCTGGATTACAATCCTCCGCAAACGCGAAGGTTACCGAACGGCTTTCCACCACTTCGACATACAGCGGGTGGCACGCATGACATCGGAGGACATCGACCGGCTGATGCAGTTCGGCGGCATCGTCAGAAACCGGCTGAAGATTGCCGCCGCAATCGCCAACGCCCGGCTGTTCATAGCCATTCAGCAAGAATTCGGCAGTTTCTACGACTACGTCCTCTCCTTCTTCCCCGACCGACAACCGGTCGTCCATCACTTCCGAAGACTGGAACAGGTACCCGCCACATCCGCCGAGGCGGACGCCCTGAGCGGTGACATGAAAAAGCGGGGTTTCAAGTTCTTCGGCCCGACCATTTGCTACGCCTTCCTACAGGCGACCGGTTTCGTGAACGACCACCTGGAGGGGTGCCGCTGCAAAGTGCCCGACCGTCCCCTCCCCGACCGGAGGGCAGAAGCCGACTCCCGGCGCACGGTCGGAGACGGCTCCGACGACAGCCGATGAACAGGCCCTACACGAAACCGCAGGTAATTTACAATCATATTCAGGAGACATGCTGACCATAGAGGAGATACTTACGATAGATTCCGGGGAGGCTTTCGAGCGGACAGCCCTGGAACTTTTCGCTTTCCAGGCGGAGCGGTGCGCCCCCTACCGCGACTACCTCGATGCGATAGGCATCGCGCCCGGCGAGGTGACCTGCAGCGCCGACATTCCGCACATGCCGATAGAACTCTTCAAGAGCCGGAAAGTCTATTGCGGCACGAAAGAGCCGGAGCTGGTCTTTACGAGCAGTACGACGGGCGGGGACACCCCTGCCCGGCACTATGTGGAGAACACGGAGAATTACCGGCAGACACTCCGCAAGGCGTTTTCGCTCTTTTACGGACGGCCGGAGAATTGGTCGTTCTATGCGCTGCTGCCCTGCTACCTCGAACGGGAGGGTTCGTCACTGGTATGGATGGCCGACGACCTGATAAGAAGCGGCGGGGGAGGCTTCTTCCTCGATGAATACGAACAACTGCTCGAATGTATGGCGGCGGACAGCCGTCCCAAAATCCTGTTGGGCGTGAGCTATGCACTGCTCGACCTGGCCGAGCAATACGCCCCCCGGTTGCGGGACACGGTCGTGATGGAAACGGGAGGGATGAAGGGACGCCGGACGGAACTGCCCAAAGAGGAGTTCCACCGGATTCTGTGCGACGCATTCGGCACCGACGTCATCCATTCCGAATACGGCATGGCCGAGCTCACGTCGCAGGCCTATTCCTCCGGGAACGGGATATTCCGAACCCCGCCCTGGATGCGCGTCATGATACGCGACTTCAACGACCCGTTCGAGACGCTGCCGGCCGGCCGACGCGGCGGCATCAACATCACCGACCTGGCCAACCTCCACTCCTGCGCATTCATCGAGACACAGGATGCGGGAATCGCCTATCCAGACGGTTCGTTCTCCGTACTCGGCCGCATGGACCGGACACAGACGCGCGGATGCAACTTGCTGGTCGATTAGAAGGCAGGGAAAGGCGGCAGGCCGTTTTCGCAGCGATGCGACGCGCAGCTAATGAAAAATCATTAATTTTGGCCGGGCGGACGACGGCAGCCGCGACCGGATTATTGCCAAAAAGATGGGAAAACGCAAAAGGGAACAGCGACGCAGGGATTACGACATCCGGCAGGCACAGCACGAACAAGTTATCGAACGGATACCGCTGGAGCGCGGATGCAAACTTATCATGGTATATGTGGAGGGGTACGAAGACGTGGCCTTCTGGCGCAGCGTCTTCGACGACTACGAATCGGACGAATTCATGTTCGAAATTTCCGTACCGCTGCGCAACGACCTTGCCAAAGGGAAAAAGGTGGTGCTCCATCTGGCCGAAGACCCGGAGGTCAGGGATACCCTCTTCTGCATCGACAGCGACTTCGACTATCTTTTCGCCGACCAGACGCCCGTATCACGGGAGATAAACCGTACCCCGCACATCTTCCATACCTACGCATACGCCACGGAGAATTACCTGTGCTACGCCCCATCGCTGCACAACATCTGCGTGAAGGCCACCAAAAACGATACGAACATCTTCGATTTCGAAAAGTTCTTCGCCGACTATTCGCGCACGATATACCCGCTTTTCCTGTGGTACGCCTACTCGGCGCAGATAGCCACACCGAACATCTTCCCCCTGATAGAGTTCAAGAGCAGCGTCAAACTGAACTACCTCGAAGTGGAAGGGAACGGGGCGGAGACGCTCGCATGGCTGGAACGACAGGTACAGCGCAGGCTGCGGAGCCTCCGCGGACAGCATCCCGACATCGAACGGCAGTTCCCCGCCTTCATCGAGATGCTCGGCAAACGGGGCGTCACGCCGGAGAATACCTACCTCTTCATGCAGGGACACACCCTCATGGACAACGTCGTCATGCCTGTCCTGGAGGCCGTATGCGACAAACTGCGCTACATGTCCATCTCCCGCATCAACGGGTCCGACCGCAGGGGGGTATCGCTCGTGAACGAGCAGAGCAACTACAACAACGCCCTTCAGGACGTGCGCAGTGCGCTATCCTTCAACGAGAACTACAAGGAGTGTTTCCTGTACAAAAAACTGAAGCACGATATAGAGAGATACCTCGACGCCCTGCGCCGGGCCCAGCCGGACTACAACTGCCGGAAAGGCTGACGCAGACTGCGAAGAAACCCCGGCCGTCACTTACTGTATTTCGACGCCCATTCGAGTATCTCTTCGCTGCGGACATGAACGCCATATTTGCGTGCCTTTATCAGAATACGGTGTGCCAGAAGCGCTTTCTTCTCCTCCGGCGCATAGCGGAAATAGGCCTCGGCCGCACGTACATGGGGTGCATCGGGCATCGGAAATTCGCGCGTTTCGGGAATCCCGAAATCCGTGGAACGCATTTTCCGCCGGTCGCTCGCCAGCAACCTGTCGGACGTATGTTTATCATATGCCATAATCTCGTAATTTTATTTCATTCTACATGTGCCCCGCCGCAAGCGCGGGGAAGAACGACAAGGGGCGCCCGGCCTGACGGAACATCTCCGCAAACCCTTCAGGCGCCCCGCATCGATTGCGAATCCTCCGTCACAGGCGGCCCCTTTCGGGAACCCGCCATGTAAACGGTATCCTATTTTCTACCCAGTTTATCATCGATTCCGTGACGGGTGCGGTCGTAAGCCTCGTCCACTTTATTGCCAATCCGGTGCCCCTGCTCCTGCATACGGTCCTTTATCTGATGAATACCTTCGTCGGCACGGTTCTTCCACTGCTGACCTTTCTCCTGCATGCGGTTCTCCACATGCTGAACCTTCTCTCCTGCGACATGCCCTGCGTGGCGTGTCTTGTCGGCCAGCTCGTCGGCCGTCTTCTCGACCTTGTTCTGAAGGTCATTCTTCATCTTGTTTTCCATAATCAAGCATTTTTTAAGTTATACAAAAATTCCGTCGCCGCACACGAGGGACGGATTGCACGAATGCGAAGGGTTCACTCCCGTTTCCTGCGAGTGAAAAGCCCTACTATCAACAGCAGGACTATCGCTCCGAAAACGGAGGTGAGCAGGCTGCCCAGCATGTTCGTGCTGGCGATGCCCATCAGTCTGAAAAGCCATCCGCCCAATACCCCGCCTACCATACCGATGACGAGATTGAGCAACATGCCCGAACCGCTGCCCTTCACAATCAGGCTGGCGACGTAACCCGCCGCAAGCCCGATAAGGATGTACCATAACCAATACATGGCAAAAAGTTTTAGTGATTCAAAATAATATATCCGTTGGGGGGCCCTGCCGCAATCGTGTGCGGTGCCACGGTTAAGACAAACGCAATAGTTGTGCCAAGACCGGAAGCGCACCGGACGGTGCATTCCATGCAAACGATACGCAAGCCGCCGCGGTCGGACAATATCCGCAAGGGGAACGGTCGGTCGGAGAGGAAACCGGCCCCACATTCCCTAAGGGCCGAACGTCAGCAGTATCGTTCCGCTCCGGAAACGGACTTCGCGAGCGCATGCCTTTCCCGCACACGAGCCCCCGTCGCACCGAATACCCGTCTATATCCGACTCAACCGCACCTGCGCCCGCAACTGTGCCATTGTCCGACAACCGTTGCCGTTTTTTACCGAATATTTTCCTATATTTGTTTCAACCGAATCGCACCTGCGACCACGGACCGGGCTGCCGCCCGACGACCGCTTTCGGTTTTCATCGAATATATTTCGTATATTTGTTTATCGAGCCACGGAAAGACGGTCTCCGTTCCAAACCGGAAACGCACGCGATATCCGTTTCAAAGGCCCGAACCGACCTATGAACGCCGTAAAAAAAGCATACAGGATAAACGTGGCGCTGAGCCTGTCCAACGTGAATGCGGACTTCCTGCAACTCATCCTCTGCATGATGGTGAGCCATTACATCATCGCCAACCCCCTGTACGGAGCCGCCCTGTTCCTTTTCGCCAATATCTGGACGCTCTATTTCGAGGGCAACCTGCGCCGGCTCTCTTCGGGAGCGGCGCCACGGAAAACCAACTTCGTCATGTGGATACTGCTGTCGGCATCGGTATTCGCCGGACTCGCGCTGGTCTTCCTCTACCCCATCGTCATGCGGGCTCCGGGCACGAATTTCGTCTCGTTCTTCGTCCTCCTCATCGCGGCCCGCAGCGTACTGACATGGAAGGTGAACGACGCGCTGAGCAAACCGGGGCTGGCCCGCAGGATATACAAAGGCCTTTTCCAGATACTCTTCTTCGTGCCGTGCCTCGCTTTCGCATGGATAATCGACGACGAACCGGTCATGTGGATGACGCTCGTAGGGTATGCCCTGACCGGATTCCTGCTCTCCTACCAGAGCAGCACCATGGCGTCGCTCTCCAAATACATAGCGAATACCCGCCGCGACAAGCTGCACGACATATTCTCCTACCGCGTATTTTCCAACATGTCCCTCTACGCCCAGATAGCCCTGAGCCTGGGGGTACTCATGTATATCTGTTACGTCAGCTTCAGCACGCCGGCATTCTCGTCCGACACCTACGTCTACATGGGCGTGTGGATAGTCGCCGTACTGCTCTTTTCGGAACTGTTCACCAAACTCGTCAACAAACGGGGATGGATACTGAGTCTCAACATCTTCATCGTGGGAGCGGCCATGTGGATAACCGGCTCCCTGATGATGTTCGACTTCAAGGGGTTATGGGGCTCGACCTTCTGGGCGGGCCTGTGGGGTTTCGGCCTGGCGTGTATCACCTCGGTACTGAACCGCTACAACGGAGACTTCAAGATGGTCGCCCGCATAGCCGGCCGCAAGGTAAGCGACCGCGACCTGCACTTCCGGTCGATGATAACGCAAATCATCTCGGTCATCTTCTCCAATGCCATCATGCTCTGCGTGGTCACGGTCTGGGTATTCGTCATTCCCGCTTCGCACACGCCGGAGCTGCCGTGGGTATTCCGCAGCACCATGGTACAACTACCCGTCCTGTTCATGCTGGTCAGCGTATTTTTCGCGCTCAGGCAGCCGCTGGACGAACGCAGCCGGCAAAAACTGCTGAACTATACACAGGGAACCAACAACAACACCCCTACGAAACAGAACCTCCGCAGCAACCTCGTGGAGAAGAAAAGAGTGAAATTCGGCGTGAAGATACTGGCCTTCTTCGTGAGGCCCTTCCTCCACCTCAAAGTCTCCGGCAAGGAGTACATGGAGATGGAACACTTCCCTTCGGTCTTCGTCTGCAACCACGGCATCATCTACGGCCCCATAGCCGCGGTGATATACCTTCCCACCTATTTCCGGCCATGGATAGACCGCAAGATGGTGGACAGGGAGATGGCAGCCAAAGAGATGTACGGACGTTTCATCTACCGCATCCCGCTGCTCCCGCCGAAGGCGAAGATGCGCATCGCCCGCCTGCTGGCCGGGCCGGTCACATGGGCGCTGAACTCGTTCAATCCGATACCCGTCGAAAAGAACAACCTGCGGAACGTGATGACCACCTTCGACGATACGGTAAAGGTACTCTCCGAGGGCGACAACGTGCTGATATTCCCGGAGAGACCGCGGAAAGTGAAACGGGGCGACAAGATGACCGTCGAACACCTCACCGACTCGGTAGGGCGGCTCTTTACGGGATTTGCCAACATCGGACGCCTCTACTACGAGACCACGGGAAAATGCCTGCGGTTCTACCCCATTTACGCGAGCAAGAGAAACCATACGTTCCGTATCGGGCAGCCGGTGGTCTTCAGTCCCGACAACGACCCGCACGACGAGAAGCAGCGCATCGCCGACCTGCTGCACGACAAGATGCTGGAACTGGCGGAGTGAGGCGCACCCTCCGCGGGCCGAAGCATCCGTCCGGAAACACCGACCGTCCCCATACGGGGCGGCACAAAGGATAACGACCATGAAAAGGATAGCGACAGCACTGGCCGCCCTGTTGCTGGCGGCAGGCATCTCGTGGGGACAGGACCCCGACCTGACCGGATTTCTCGAACAGCTCGAAAACGTCAACGGACGCATGGCGACAGCCATGAATAACGACGATAAGGAGGAGATGGAGAATCTCTATACGGAAATCGTCGTCATGTACGAACAGCAGCCGGGCAGCGTAAAAAAGACGGCCGCACCGATAATGGGCGGCGTATGGTACAACCTGGCCTGTCTCCGGTCGCTGCGGGGCGATACGGACGGTGCAGTGGACGCCTTCAAACAAGCATTGGGGTACGGCTGGAACGACTACGCCTATACCATGAACGACCCTGACCTGAAGACGGCCCGCGAAGACCCACGGTTCATGGCCCTCGCCGAAAGCATCCGGTAAGGCACCGCTCCGAAGAGGGCGGACACCCGCGGGGAGAGCGGACGAACGACGGACAAAATAGGGCCCGCTGCACGGTTTAAATGGCACCGCATGGTGATTATCTCAGGAATTATTGCTATTTTTGCGGGCAACAAAATCCCGATACCATGTCATTTATCGATGAAAGAGTACTTACAGAGGGACTGACGTTCGACGATGTCCTTCTGGTGCCTGCCTATTCGGAGGTGTTGCCGCGGGAGGTCGACATAACCACCCGTTTTTCACGAAACATTCGTCTTAACATTCCCATCGTATCCGCCGCAATGGATACGGTCACCGAAGCCCCGCTGGCCATCGCGCTCGCACGGGAGGGAGGTATCGGAGTGATACACAAAAACATGTCTGTCGAGCAGCAGGCAGCGCAGGTGCGGAAGGTGAAACGTGCCGAAAACGGCATGATTTACGACCCGGTCACCATTTTCAAGGAGAATACCGTAGGCGACGCGCTGCGCCTCATGAAGGAGCACCGCATAGGCGGCATCCCCGTCATCGCGGCCGACCGGACGCTGATAGGCATCGTCACCAACCGCGACCTCCGTTTCCAGAAAGACACTTCGCGGAAGATAGAGGAGGTCATGACGAAGGAGGGGCTCATCACCACCCACAACTCCGACCTCAAGAACGCCGCCGAAATCCTGCTCAGGCACAAGATAGAGAAACTGCCGGTGGTAGACCATGCCGGAAAACTCATCGGACTCATCACCTACCGCGACATCACCAAGATGAAGGACAACCCCAATGCCTGCAAGGACGACAAGGGGCGCCTGCGGGTAGCCGCCGGGGTGGGTGTCACCGCCGACGTACTCGACAGGGTAGCGGCGCTTTACGCCGAGGATGTGGACGCCGTGGTACTCGATACCGCTCACGGCCACAGCGTAAACGTCGCCAGGACACTGCGATCCATCAAGGCCGCATACCCCTCGCTGGACGTCGTGGCGGGCAACATCGCCACAGGGGCTGCAGCGCGTGCGCTCGCCGATGCGGGAGCCGACGGCGTGAAAGTCGGCATCGGGCCCGGTTCGATATGCACCACCCGCGTAGTGGCGGGCGTAGGCGTACCGCAGCTCCCCGCCATATACGGCGTCGCGAAGGAGCTCGCCGGGAGCGGCATACCGGTGATAGCAGACGGCGGACTGCGCTACTCGGGCGACATCGTGAAGGCACTCGCGGCAGGCGGCGACTGCGTGATGGTCGGCTCCATGCTGGCCGGCGTGGAGGAGTCTCCGGGCGAAACCATCATCTACAACGGCAGGAAATTCAAGTCCTACCGCGGCATGGGTTCGGTAGAGGCCATGAACAAGGGCTCGAAAGACCGCTATTTCCAGGGCGAAGAGACCGATACGAGCAAATTCGTACCGGAAGGCATCGAAGCACGCGTACCCTACAAAGGGTATCTCAGCGAAACGGTCTACCAGCTCATCGGCGGTCTGAAGTCGGGTATGGGGTACTGCGGCGCAAAGGACATCGCCGCCCTGAAACACGCCGACTTCGTGAAAATAACGTCGGCAGGCGTGATAGAGAACCACCCGCACGACGTGACGATAACCCGCGAAGCACCCAACTACTCCCGCGGAGAGTAACAGCCGGTTATCCCGGCCGCAAAGGAGTGATATATCGGATGAGGATTTGTACAGGGAGGATTCCCGCGAGGCAAATCCTCATCGGATTCAAGGAAGAAGCGGCCGCAAACGGCCTCCCACACCAACGAGCAAGGACGGCACAACGGCCTTTGCCAATAACAGAGAGGAGAGCGGACGAATTACGGTTCCCGCCAAAGAGAGGACGACAACGGACGCTCCCCATTCCTACGAAGAGCTAAACGACAGTATGAATACCATGCAGGAAAAGATTCTGATACTCGACTTCGGTTCGCAGTACACGCAGCTCATCGCCCGCCGCGTACGCGAGCTGAGCGTTTACTGCGAAATCCACCCCTTCAACAAGATTCCGGTGCCGGAT
>ENA-ORND01002460-ORND01002460.1-human-gut-metagenome-genome-assembly--contig:-NODE-2460-length-11259-cov-8.536148_pt1 | contig 11259 bp, 9 predicted proteins | sample MGYA00242111_ERZ509014 | MGnify/ENA primary metagenome ERZ509014 (study PRJEB26280, sample SAMEA2338694) | human gut metagenome | biome: human gut; feature: human-associated habitat; material: faeces... | reverse complement strand
AAAATAGCAATAAAATAGTTTGACTAATATATAATATTGTGTTAAAATTATGCGAGGAAGTATGGTGTGTTCAGTGGTAGCTTCTTTAGTAACAACTTCCTTATCGACATATTGGAGTAATAAATGGAGTAGTGAAAATGAAAGAAAGTGGTGTGGTGTGTAAAAAAAAGAAAGTATATCTACTTTCTCTTTTGCTTTTTTTGATTTCTTATTTGATTACAGTTGTTAATATGGTTGTTAATATTATTACTGGTGGCTTTCATTTATACATTTTTAGTATTTTGAGCTTTATGTTACCATGCTATAAATCTATTAAAACAACAGATGTGTTTGGCATTGTTTTAACAATATTGTTACTCTTGATTAGTTTTTTGCTCATATTTTTTACTGTAAAATATGATGTGTTAAAATATGACCAAAGCAAAAGACCGTTGTGTTATACGAGCTTAATCTTGTGGTATTGTATAACTCAAATATTGTCTTTGTGGATACTGGCTGATTCGCATTTGCAAAATTATATTTATTTGTCTGTCGCCGAATTTTATGAAAGTGAAGAGTTACAGTACATATACTCAATAGTTATTTTTGCAATATATCAAATCATTATAGGCTTAAAGCGAATGTATGATTCTAGAGAAGCATATGACGCAACCAATATTTCAATCGTTCCACCTTTTGAAAAGTATTTTACTGAAAAAACTATTTTTTGTTACACCGTTCCTAATTATATATTTTCCTGTATAGGAGTCTTATCAATTATATATATTAGGTATGTTTTTATCGACAGTTATGCAATTAGCTTTTGGATTTTTATTTTCTGTGTGCTTTTTAGTTTATGCCTTCTGCTTGCAACTTTAATAAAATATCGCCAGATTGTAAAATATAGAGGTGTCGAAATAATTGTAAGAAAGAATTTTAAAATATCTATTTTTCTGCAATTGAAATTAGTTTTTTTGATATTTTGCACATATTGTATAACGTTGTTGTTCGCTTGATTTTTGATATTGGGTAGAACATTTGCTGAAAGGAGGCTCGAAAGAGCCTCCTTTGACCCAAAAAAAGCAACCGGTGGCTAACCTTCCTAAAAAACAAACACAATGTAGATCTTGTGGCAGACCAATAGGCAAGAAATATGCATGGCAATGTAAAAATCCTACATACTATTAATTTTATTTAATTTAATGTGAGGTTTATGGTTTAATGATTTTTAATATTTTTGGAGGCTTAGTTAAAAGTCTGGGTGTTTACAGACATAGTCCTCTGCTTTTAGCTGTATTTTTAATAATTCAACTTATCTGTATTATTGTTTCATGTATATTTGACAATATGTATTTTAAGTCTGTCATTTCTGAAACTTCTTTCACAAATAAGAGGTATAACAGAGTTAAACATTTTGTGTATGATACGATTGTTAATCTGTCAAACAGTATGTTTGTTCTTATGGTTGATGAAAAAACTAATATAGTTTCTCCTGCACTTTACACAAAGAAAAGCAATAAAATTTCTATGATAAACAGAAATGCTGAATATACTGTATTTGAGCATATTGATTTTTCTGAGAGTCATTGTCCAAACGAATACAAATTTATCAGAGCTTGTAAATTGCGGGATAAAAAGACAGGTGAGCAGGTTCTTTTTGTAGCAGTGCCAAATCGTGAAACTGATATTCTTGCGTATTCCGATTCTTTACATAAAGCTGACAAAACCGTAACTTTCGGTAAATTTAGAATATTCTGTTTTGTCGAATCTGAAAATAATTCCTATACGGGTTTGCTTGTTGATTCGGAAAAAATCCATCTTGAAAAAACAAAAAGAAAAGGTATGTACTTTATAGGTTTGGATGAAGTTTCAAAAACAAATCAAAAGTCAAAAAAAGTAATATAATTTGTTAAAAACTATCTTAAGTTACATTCAGACAAAGTATCAGTCGGAATAGGGTAGAACATTTGCGGTAAGGAGGCTCGAAAGAGCCTCCTTTGACACAAAAAGTATGATGCACATAGTAATATTACAGATGTTACCAAAGACGGAGTTTTACAGTATCATTATGGTTACGATGTGATGAATCAGCTTGTTAGCGTAAATGATAAGCTGAACGGCAAAGTTTATAACTATACTTACGATGCCGGCGGTAACCTTATATCCGAAACTGTTACCGATTCAAACGGTACAACAAGCAATGCGTATGAATACAACAATTCAAATTGGGGAGATGTTCTCACATCATATAACGGTCAGAACATAACCTATGATGAAATTGGTAATCCTCTTACATATCGTGACGGAATGTCAATGACATGGAAGAACGGCAGACAGCTTGCAACACTCACAAATGGTGATACAAGCATAAGCTGTGGCTATGACAGCGGTAGTGTTCGTACAACTAAAACCGTGAACGGTGTGAAATACACATATGCGTACCTTAACGGTCAGTTATTGTATGAAACCCGTGGCGACGCAAAGTTCTATTATTCATACGACGCAAACGGAATTTTGTATAATGTCAGATACACTTTAACTGACGGCGGTACTGAGTATTCATATTACTACACCCATAATTCCCGTGGCGATATTGTCGGAATTTATAACGGAGCAGGCGAACTCAAAGCGCACTATGAATATGACGCTTGGGGCAATGTGGTTTCTATAACCGATAATAACGGAAATGCAATCACAAACCCGGACCATATCGGTAATTTGAACCCATTCCGTTACAGAGGCTATTATCAGGACACAGAAACAGGTCTTTACTACCTGATGAGCCGTTATTACGACCCTGTTACTCACAGATTTATTAATGCTGACGGTTATTTCCAGTCAGGCGGTAATATTCTGGATGCTAATATGCATTCATATTGTGGTAATAATCCGATTATGTTTGCAGATCCAACGGGCTTATGTTATGAACCTCAATATACGAGTGCGGGAACATATATCGGTAAATATTGGGTTATAAAAACATCAATTCCGGGTGTACCGGGTTTTTGTAATAGTTGCAAATCTAACGGTCCAAATTCTGGGAACAAGTATTATGTTGAATCTTCTAAAAATAATAAAAATACAAAAGGAGATAGTAACTGGACACCAAGAAAAGACTCTAAAAAAGGGTCAGAAAACAGGCAAAAATCCGGCGATCGCGAACGTAATGTTGCTCATCCCAACGGCGAGGAACATAGTAGGGTTCCTAAAGGCAACGGAGTAAAACATTTAACTGAAACACCATTTGAAGAGCGCATGGGTAATTTTGGTATATGTTTAGCTTGTGCGGTTGCAGTTATATATTTAGTAGGTAATGATGTTACCGGTGCTGGAGTTGCGGATGATGTTGCACTTGTACCTACTATTGCATTGCTTTGGGATAGTGCCAGTAAGGCTTTTGGTTAAAATATGGAAAAGAAATTAGTTAAATTAAAAAACGGAATAACTTTTATATCACAGAAACTTGATAATGTTCATAGTGTTACTATCAGCGTTAATTTCAAAGTTGGTTCATTATATGAAGATCAAATCAATAACGGAATTACGCATCTGATTGAGCATTTGTTTTTTAGGCAATGGGATAATTTGCCTCAGAAACAATTGTATTATGAAATGCAGTGCATGGGAGCAGAAATTGCAGCAAAAACATTTCACGATTATGTTAGCTTTTCAATCACCGTAACACCCGACTCATTTATTAAAGCATTTAAACTTATCACAAAATGCCTAAATAAATTTGACTGGACTGATGATATAGTTAAAATTGAAAAAGAAGTTGTTTACAAGCAAATTGAAAATGATTATCAAACATTTGATAATTGGATTGATAGTTACTACTTTAAAGATACCAAATACGAAAAAACTATTATGGGTACGATTGAATCTGTACAATCAATATCTTTAAAAGATATTAACTCTTGGAAAGATAAATATTTTTGCAGCAACAATTCTTGTGTAGCTATCACTGGTAATTATTCGGACGAGGATTTTTTGACAGTTCAAAATATTCTTTCCCAAATTAATTCTTCTGGAAAACTCGCCGAAACAATTATCTGTTATCCACTGCATTTTGAAAAAAGAAATATCAGTAACAGGTATTCACTAATCTCTAATGATACAGATATTAGTGATATAACAATCTTTTTTGATATTAATAAAGATTATAACTATGAAACTGTAAGACTTCTTTCAAGTATACTTGGTGAAGGTTGCGGAAGTCTGCTGTCAATGATTTTAAGAGAAAATTATAATTTTACAGATGATATCTATACTAATTTAACATGCTATTGTGGATTTCGCCGACTGTCAATTTCTTTCAGTGTAAATAATTCTGACTTTATTGAAAGTCTGCACCATTTCTTTAAATCGCTTGTAGATTTTAGAAAAGAAATTTCAACAAATGATTATTTGACATCCATCAACTTTTTTACAAAAAATCAATTATTTGATTTAGACAACTCTAACGAGCTTAATAGCAATTATGTTTTATGTGATTTTGTATTATATCCATCAGTAATATCTGAGCCAATAAAAAGAAAAGAAAAATATGAAAAGATCACGTTAAAAGATTTAAAAAAATACGCTAATGATATTTTTATTGCTAAAAATCTTTCCTTATTAATTCAAACAAATCTTGATAAAAAGCTTGTAAAAAACTCTATTGAAAAAATGATAAAAACATTATAATAATTACATTATTTTTTGTGGGTCTATATTATTTTGACTTTTCTACATTCTGCCTGTTCAGCTATCGTGGTTATTACTACGATAGCTGAACAAAATCTCTAACGCCTTGTAAAAAACCTCAAAACCGAAGTAACTTATGATGATAACGGACTGCTCGCGACCACAAAGGATACTGACGGAAATACCGCATCATACAGCTATAACGGCAAAACAGGCACGCTCACAAGTGTAACTGATGACAGTGGTAAAACATCATACACATATAACAGTAAAACCGACCAGCTGACAGGCATCTCAAAGACTGATGAAGATGAAGACAAAACATATTCAATAGGCTATAACTATTCATCAGATTCAAAATATCTGAAATCAATCGACCATAATGGAACAAGCTACAATATTGAATATGACCAATACGGTAACGAAACAGATTCAAGGGTTGGCTCACAGTCTTTGGCAAAGTACACCTACAATTCAAATAACGGTGCACTCAATACACTGACATATGGTACGGGGCAGAAAATTTCATACGGTTATGATGTCTTTGGAAACACAAAGTCAATAAAATACAACGGAAATACTGCATTTAATTTTTATACTGATCGCAACGGCAACATTACAAGATCAGTTGACAGTATAAATGATATACAGTACAATTCCGTATTTGACACCACAGGCAGACTTGTGCGCACAACAGCCAACAGTACCACTGCTGAGAGTAATAAGAAGTTTTTGTATTCAACTGAGTACGGTTATGATTTGAATAACAACATTACGAAGCTGATTAATAAAACACCAAATGCAACAATAACCAATAATTATACTTACGGCAAAGACAATTTGCTGACTAAGTACAAAATGACAGCAGGATATATTGCCAATTATACATATGACGGCTTAAACCGCTTGACAAAAGTATCTGTTGATACAAATTCACCTATTGATACTTCATACACATATTATGACAGTGCTCGCGAGGACGGCAACTACACCACAAATCTGCTCGAAGCAGAAACAATAGGCGGTGTAACCTATGAATATTCGTATGATACTCTCGGCAATATTACTGATATTTACAGGAAAGATGGAGATAAACTTAAAACACTATATAACTATGAATATGATGCAATGAATCAACTTATTTATGTAAGTGATTTTGAAAGCAGAAAGATTTACAACTACACCTATGATAATGCAGGAAATATCATTTCAGAGGTTGTCCGTAACACTAATTCAAACGGCGTTCCCATAAGCACAACAAATAACAGCTATACCTATGGCGATACAAACTGGACGGACAAGCTGACTGCATACAACGGTCAGGTAATCACATATGATGCAATAGGCAATCCACTGACATACCGTGATAATATGGCTTTTGAATGGGAGAACGGAAGAATTCTCAAGAATATAAACACTTCCGATAAAGCCATTCAAATGAGTTATGATTCGAATGGTATGAGAACACAAAAGTCTATTGACGGAGTGAAAACTAATTATTACTACGACAGCAGTAATAACCTTTTCGCACTCACACAGGGCAGTGATACGCTGTTCTTCTACTACGATAATTCGGGTGAAGTGATGTCGGTTTCCTGCAACGGAACAATGTATTTCTACATCAAAGACCTGCAGGGCGATATTACCGAAATTGTTGATAAGGACGGCAAAGCAGTTGCAGAGTATGCCTATGATGCGTGGGGTAATATGCTCACCGAAGACAACGGCACACTCACAATCGGCAAACTGAACCCGTTCCGTTATCGCAGTTATGTTTATGATGAAGAAACAGGCTTGTACTATCTCCAGTCCCGCTACTATGACCCGCTCACAGGCAGATTCTTAAATGCAGATACAAACTTAAATTCAAATATATTAGGGCTTAATGCTTATATATATTGCTATAACGACTCTGTTAATTATTTGGATAGAGATGGTTTTCAGCCTATATGGGCACAGATTATATGTGGTGAAGCAAAAGATACTGAGCTTTATAAATGGTTTGTTGAAATTACACAAAAGGGCGAATTTCCAGAGTTGTTTTATATAGCGGGTTTTGTGCGTGACGAAAAAGGTATTTATCACGCACGACAAGATTGTTTGCAACAATATGCTGGGTATAATGATTTTTACGATTTTATGTTTAATTTAGGTACTCAAATGGAAAAACAAAAATTTCCATTTAGATATGACGGGCAAGATTATATTTTATGGGCGTGGAAAGGAGATTATCTAAACTTAGGTGCTGGAGCAGAAATGGGAATTTACTACGGGGGAGAACCCCATTGGCTTGTTGATACAAATTTGACATTGAATATGGCTTTATTTGTAGAATATAATCATAGAATGATAATATCATTTACACCTAAAGAAAAATATTGGTGGATTACAGGATTTAACCCTTATTATCAAAGTCCAAATATAAAAATGTTAAAGGTTACGGTTAGAGTCAGATTTGATAATCCTACCATGTTTATGGCTTTTTACAATAAACATCATAGAAACCCACACTGGAAATTTGTTCCTCAGTGGTACACAGGAGTGTTGGAGTTTTAATGGGGAGAGATATAAGTGAAGAAATTATTAAAAGTAGTATTGTGTTTGTCTGCTATGCTTTTTTCTTTAACATCTTGTAATGGAATGCATAACAGATTGTATAGCAATGATCAAAGCATTGCTGATGATACTATGAACGATATCATCAAATATGTGAATGATGAAGATATTAATTCTTTATCTCAAATGTTTTCTAAAAAAGCTTTGAGTTCAATAGATAAATATGAAAATAAGCTAAAAGTATTTCTTGCAAAATTACGTTGCGGCATAAAAAAATATGAACTTTCTGCTGGTCCAGCGGGTACTGGAAGTTCCTATTATGGTGATATCATTGAATCAATTGATGTGGGCTACAAAATACAAACAAATGACAATAATATATATTACATAGGATTTAATAAAGTCTTTACGAGTACAAATGACAAAGATTTGTTAGGCTTATCTTCTATACGATTATCTGAAAAAAATGATGATGCATTTTGCTGTACGGAATATAATGAATATCTAATTGTTACTGAATAGTTTGTAAACTATATCTTTCTATCAAACAAGTAAGGAAGTAATCCGTTACTAGGGTTATTCCTTACTTGTTTTTGATATTATAGTTTGTCAATAAGTCCCGAAAATAGTAACAAAATCATAGATTGTATTGCATTTGTGTTTATGCGTGGTTATAATGAAAGTGAAATGCCAGTGTAACAAATCAGATATAATGATTTCGGCAGAACAACGCAGGTTAGAACTGTACGCAATGACGGTGTCCTTGTATTTAGTACCGATTATGATTATGCAGACAGTAAGGCTGAAAATTCAACAACTAATCTTATTAGCAAGTTCAGCCAGTCATATGGCGGTGACAGCGTTTTATCTTGTGATTATTCTAATGGCAGTATTGCTGAGATTAGACAGAACGGCGAACTCAAACTCATAAATAAATATTCTTATGACAGCCTCCTATGATAATTTCTTTATTATCATAGGGGGTGATTTTTTTTTATTGTACATTTTGGGAGATTAGTTAAATGAATTTATCTGACAGCGAATGCATAAAATAGCAATAAAATAGTTTGACTAATATATAATATTGTGTTAAAATTATGCGAAAAGGGGGGTGACAGCTCTATGGAGCAATATATGCCGATAGTGTGGATAGGCTTTGCAGTATTTATGTTGCTTTGCGAAGGCTTTACAACACAGCTTGTATCAATATGGTTTGTTCTCGGCTCGGTTTGTGCCGCAGTAACTACAATATTTACAAGCGACATTACAATCCAGACGGCGGTGTTCCTTGTTGTGTCACTTGTTTCGCTGATTGTGACACGACCGCTTGTAAAACGCTTTAAAAAGCGTAATAAAACAACGGGAACAAACGCAGACCGCCACATCGGTCAAGTCGGTTTTATGCTCACAGATTTAACCGATATTGACGAAACAGCACAGGCAAAGGTCGGTGCGGAAACTTGGACGGTAAAGTCCGACAAAGCACCGCTTTTAAAAGGAACAAAAGTTAAGGTTCTTGCAATAGAGGGCGTAAAGCTCATAGTAGAACCCGTAACAGAATGAGAGGTAAATAATGTTAGGACTTATTATTTTAGGAATTATCCTTTTAATTTTGCTTATAGTAATTGTAAGCAATGTCAAGGTAGTGCCACAGGCACACGCATATGTAATCGAAAGACTCGGAACATACCATGTAACATGGTCAACAGGCTTGCATGTAAAAATTCCGTTCATCGACAAAATTTCAAAAAAGGTTTCATTAAAAGAGCAAGTAATCGACTTCCCTCACAGCATGGAGTGAATAAAACGATACCTTCTTATAAATCTTAAAAAGCAAGGAAATATTGCAGGATTAGAAATAATCAATAACAATTACTTATTTAATATTTTTAACATCTGAGCCATTGGGCTCTTTTTTTATGCCTAAAATTCTTGTATACTCATTTTTCGTGTTGCAAGAATGACTGATGAGGACGGTGGGCTTCGCAAACTTCATGCTCAATCAAGTTCCTTAATATCTCCGACCTTCAGGTTAGCTATATCACGAATGTTGGTGTTGGACATTGATTTTTTAGTTTGGAGAGGGATAAAATGCAGAAATTGCGGTGTTCGTGTCGTATTGTGAGAGGTTAGTAAAAATAATCGTGTTGAATAGTGTGAAAATTCAAGTAAATTTCATTGATTTTTACACGAATATCTGCTATACTATGGTCAGTATCTTTAAGGAGGACTGCTTATGTATAGAAAGATTATGGGCTTCTTGGAAGCGTGGAAAGAAAGCAAACACCGCAAGCCCCTTATTTTACAGGGCGCAAGACAGGTCGGAAAGACCTATTCCATTCTGGAGTTTGGGCGCACCCATTACGAAAATGTGGCATACTTCAACTTTGAAACCAATCCAAAGCTGAACGAAACCTTTGAGGAAAACATCAGCCCCGATTATCTCATACCTATTTTATCTCATATCGCAGGTCAAACTATCGTAACGGAAAAAACTCTGATAGTCTTTGACGAGGTACAGCTCTGCGAAAGGGCGTTGACTTCGCTCAAATATTTTTGCGAGAACGCTCCGGATTATCACATCATCGTCGCAGGTAGCTTGCTCGGTGTTGCGGTCAACAGAGCAAAATTCTCTTTTCCCGTAGGAAAGGTCGATATGAAAACGCTTTATCCTATGGATATGGAGGAATTTATGTTGGCACTCGGTGAGGACGATTTGGTAGAGCAGATTAAAAAATGCTTCCAAACCGATACGCCATTGCCGTCCGCTTTGCACGACGCCGCAATGCAGCTTTACCGTCAGTATCTTGTGGTCGGCGGTATGCCGGAGTGCGTGATGCAGTTTGCCGAAACAAAGGATTATATCCTTGTCCGCCATACGCAGGACACGATACTTGCAAGCTATCTCAATGATATGAGCAAGTATAACAACTTGAATGAAATCAAGAAAACCAGACTTGCCTACGATAACATTACCGTTCAGCTCTCAAAGAAGAATACCCGTTTCCAATATAAGCTGATTAAGAAAGGTGGACGGGCTTCCGAATTTGAAAATGCGATTGAATGGCTTTGCCTGTCCGGTATCGTGTCACAAGTCTACAAGGTCGAGCAAATCAAAAAGCCGCTTGAAAACTACCGTGATATTGATGCGTTCAAGATTTATGTGTCCGACTTAGGATTGCTTTGTGCCAAGAAAGATTTAGCCGCCAATGATATTCTCTATATGGTAGAGGAAATTAACGACTTCAAGGGCGGTATGGCGGAAAACTATGTCAATGTGCAGCTCTCCATTAACGGCTACCACACCTATTATTGGGAGTCCGAGCGTGGAGCTGAAATTGATTTTATCATTCAGCGTGACGGTCAGCTTATTCCTATTGAGGTCAAGTCTGCCGACAACACCAGAGCAAAGAGCTTGAAGGTCTATATGGACACCTACAAGCCCGCTTATGCAATCAAGCTCTCTGCCAAAAACTTCGGCTTTGAGGACAATAAAAAAACCGTTCCTCTCTATGCCGCATTTTGTATCTGAAAACAATATTGCAACAGTAACGCTCACGGAAAATGTGGGCGTTATTTTTTGCCCCTAAAACAGAATAAGAAAGGATAACGCTATGAAGAAATATACGAAAATCATCTGTATGGTTGTCGCCGTGTGCCTGTTAGGTGCGACGGCTTTTTGCGGTTATCACATTTATGACCATTATGCACACGAAGCGGAGCAGACAGAAGCCTTTGAGCAGATTGCCGAGGTTGTGGAGCAGGCTCAAACAGGCGAAGAAGCTCCGCAAGTTCCGCTTAACGAGGAAGAAACTATCCTGCCAGAGTACGGGGAGCTTTTCTTGCAAAATCCCGATATGGTATGTTGGATTTCCATTGCCGGCACGAAGCTCAACTATCCTGTAATGCAGACACCGAATAATCCGAATTTCTATCTGAAGCACAACTTTGAAAAGGCATACAGCGATTTAGGCACACCGTATATTCAAGAAAACTGCAATATCGCAGAGAGCGACAACCTTGTTATTTACGGTCATC
>ENA-ORND01002458-ORND01002458.1-human-gut-metagenome-genome-assembly--contig:-NODE-2458-length-11263-cov-3.285600_pt1 | contig 11263 bp, 9 predicted proteins | sample MGYA00242111_ERZ509014 | MGnify/ENA primary metagenome ERZ509014 (study PRJEB26280, sample SAMEA2338694) | human gut metagenome | biome: human gut; feature: human-associated habitat; material: faeces... | reverse complement strand
CACCTTCACACTGGCCAAACTGCTTGACGAATGCCGAAACCGCCACATGCGCAAAGCCTGCGGCATCATCTTCGCCGACAACCGCGGATCCATCGCACTGATGAAACATTTCGGATTCACCCAATTCGGACTCATGCCCCAAGCCGCCACCGACTCCACCGGAACCATGCGCGACATGAGCTACTGGCATCTCGACCTGTAAGCACCTGACAGTAGAATCTGTGCGGTTAAACAAGACGAGAGCACGCAAGAACACAGAGGAATGGACGATTATTATGGCATCTGATTTCTGGCTGATCGCAGGACTGGGCAACCCCGGCTCCAAATATGAGGGCACCCGCCACAACATGGGCTTCATGACCGCCGACGTGCTGGCCGAACGCTGGTCCGTCAACTTCTCCGACCACAAGGGACTCGCCATGCTCGGCAAAGGCGTGATGAACCTATCCGGCCGCAACGTCAAATTCTTCCTCGCCAAGCCACTCACCTACATGAACGAATCCGGCAACGCGGTCGCCTCCATCAGCGCCTACTACCAGATCGAACCGGACCATATCGTGGTTATCCACGACGACATGGACCTCGACTTCGGCAGAATCAAAGTCAAAGCCGGCGGCTCCGCAGGCGGGCACAACGGCATCAAATCCATCGACCGTTCGCTCGGCACCTCGAAATACGCGCGCGTGCGCATGGGCGTCGGCCACGCCCAACGCGGAGCCCACGCGCACGACAACACCGTGAACTGGGTGCTGGGCGGCTTCGGACCGGACCAACGCAAGCAGCTCCCCGAATTCCTCGCCGACGGTGCCGACGCGGCCGAAACCATCATCTTCGACGGTCTCGCCAAAGCCCAGGAGCGATTCAATGGCCGCTGAACCGACGTCTCCGGCGCAACCACCGCAACTGCCGACCGCAGGCTCGCTTGCCGGCATCCTCGACGTGCTGGAAACCGATGACGATTTCCGCGCGCTCATCGCCGGGGAAATCGAAGAACCGGAATCAGACATCGACCCCAGCATCACCGTCGGTGTGCCGGACGGCCTACGCCCGGCGCTCGCAGCCGGCGCTGCGGGCAAACAGCCGGTCGTGCTCGTCGTCGCCTCCAGCCGCGAAGCGGAGGAAGCCGTGGAGTCCATCCGTTCCTGGTATGACGGAGACCCAAACGATGTGGCGCAGCTTGAAGCATGGGAGACCCTTCCCCATGAACGGCTTTCACCACGCGCGGACACTGTGGCAAGCCGCATGGCGGTGTTCCGCAGGCTGAAGCATCCCGAAGAGGGCAGCACGCTGTTCGGCCCCATCCGCATTCTGGTCATGCCGGTGCGCTCCCTCATCCAACCGGTGGTCGCAGGCTTGGGGGACGTCGAACCACTCGTGTTCTCCCAAGGCGAGGAACTGCCTCTTGACGAAGCATCCCGCAAACTGGTGGAAAACGCGTACACGCGCGTCGACTTGGTGATGGACCGTGGCGAATTCGCCGTCCGCGGTGGCATCATCGACGTTTTTCCGCCCACTCTGCCGCATCCGGTGCGTATCGAATTCTTCGGCGACGAGATCGACACCATACGTGAATTCCACGCATCCGACCAGCGCACCTACGGTAAGGATATTTCCACCGTATGGGCCACGCCATGCCGTGAACTGCAGTTGACCGACCAGATTCGCCAACGTGCGAAATCGCTGATCGGCTCCATTCCCAACGCCGAGGACATGCTCGGATCCATCGCCAACGCCATCCCGGTGGAAGGCATGGAATCGCTGCTGCCCGCGCTGGTCGACGATATGGAACCGGTGCAGGGCATGCTGCCCAAGCATGCGCTGGTCATGCTGTCCGACCCGGAAAAACTTCGTCGCGCCGCCGACGATCTGGCGAAAACCGCCAACGAATTCCTTGCCGCAAGCTGGCACGTCGCCGCATCCGGACATGGCGCCGGAGCGCCGATCACCTTCGACCAGGCGAATTTCTACGATTTCGAGGAAACCATCTCCGCACTCGTCTTCTCCAAACATGACGTGTGGAAACTCACCAGCTTCGGCGTCGACGCCACCCGGGAAGGCCACATCCAACTTGATGCCACCAAACCCGGTGAATACCGCGGTGACGAAAACAAAGCGGCCTCCGGCATCGAAGGACTGCTCGACGCCGGCTATGCGGTGACGATCACGGCCGCGGCCCAAGGCACACTCACCCGACTGAAGCGTGCGATCAACGAAACCGGCATCGCGAATTTCGATTGCGTCCGATCGCGCGCCATCGACGGTTTCGTGGACGACGCCGCGAAAATCGCCCTGCTCACCGAACGCGACCTGACCGGCCGCACATCCGCCGCAGGACAGGCGAAAACGCCGAAACGCCGCCGCAAGGCCATCGACCTGATGGAACTCAAAACGGGCGATTACGTCGTGCACGAACAGCATGGCATCGGCCGGTTCGTCGAGATGCGCCAACGTACCATCGGCAAAGGCGAGAACCAGACCACCCGCGAATACCTGGTCATCGAATACGCTCCCAGCAAACGAGGCGCGCCGGCGGACAAACTGTTCATCCCCACCGACCAGCTCGACCAGGTCAGCAAATACATCGGCGCCGAAACGCCGAAACTCAACAAGCTGGGCGGTTCCGACTGGGCCGCCACCAAAGCCAAGGCGCGCAAGCATGTGCATGAGATCGCCGAGGATCTGGTCAAGCTCTACTCGGCACGCCAGCGTACGAAAGGCTATGCCTTCAGCAAGGACACGCCGTGGCAGAAGGAGCTGGAGGACGCTTTCCCCTATCAGGAGACGGCCGACCAGCTCACCACCATCGACGAGGTCAAGTCGGATATGGAGAAACCCATTCCGATGGACCGTCTGATCTGCGGCGATGTGGGCTTCGGCAAAACCGAAATCGCGGTGCGCGCCGCGTTCAAGGCGGTGCAGGATTCCAAGCAGGTGGCCGTGCTCGTGCCGACCACACTGCTCGTGCAACAGCATTTCGAGACTTTCGCCGAACGTTTCGAAGGCTTCCCCGTGAACGTGGCTGCCATGAGCCGATTCCAGACCACCAAGGAGATTAACGAGACCATCAAGGGGCTTGAAGACGGTTCCGTGGATGTGGTCATCGGCACGCACAAGCTGCTCAATCCGAAGATCAAGTTCAAGGATCTGGGACTCGTCATCATCGACGAGGAACAGCGTTTCGGCGTCGAGCACAAGGAGACGCTCAAGGCGTTGCGCACCAATGTGGACGTGCTGAGCCTGTCGGCAACGCCTATCCCGCGCACGTTGGAAATGGCTGTCACCGGTATCCGCGAAATGTCCACGCTGGCCACGCCGCCGGAGGATCGTCTGCCGGTGCTCACCTACGTCGGCGCTTACGAGGACGCGCAGGTCACCGCCGCCATCCGGCGCGAGCTGTTGCGTGGTGGGCAGGTGTTCTACGTGCACAATCGTGTGCAGGACATCTCCTCCGTCGCGGCGAAAATCCACGAGCTCGTGCCCGAATCGCATGTCGGCATAGCCCACGGCAAGATGGGGGAGAAACAGCTTGACGGTGTGATCCGCGACTTCTGGCATCGCGACATCGACGTGCTGGTATGCACCACCATCATCGAAACCGGCCTTGATATCTCCAACGCCAACACGCTGATCGTCGACCATGCCGACCGCTTCGGCTTGAGCCAATTGCATCAGCTGCGTGGCCGCGTCGGTCGTGGACGTGAGCGCGCGTATGCGTACTTCCTGTACGATCCGACCAAGCCGATGACCCAGCAATCGCATGACAGGCTCGCCACCATCGCGCAGAACACCGCGCTCGGCTCTGGCTTCGACGTAGCCATGAAGGATCTCGAATTGCGCGGCACCGGCAATTTGCTGGGCGATGAGCAGAGCGGCCATATCGAAGGCGTCGGCTTCGACCTGTACGTGCGTATGGTGTCCGAAGCGGTCGAACAGTACAAGGAGCCGGAACGCAAGGAATCGGTTGCCGTCACCATCGACCTGCCGATCGAGGCGTCCATTCCCGTCGACTACATCGATTCGGACAAACTGCGATTGGAAGCGTACCAGAAACTCGCCTCCGCACGCACCGAAGACGATCTCGACGAGCTGCGCGACGAACTCACCGACCGTTACGGCAAGCCGCCCGTCGATTTCGAGGCGCTGTTCGACGTGGCGCGGTTGCGGTTCAAGGCGCGTAAGCTCGGCATTTCCGAGATCATCGCGCAAGGACGCAACGTGCGCGTGTCGAAGTTCGAGCCGCGTGAATCCGTGCAGATGCGCATGGCCAGAATCTACAAAGGCATCCAGTACCGGCCGTTGACCAAGACGTATCTGGTACCGGCTCCATTCGCAGGCTCGCTTGGTTCCAAGCCGATGAGCTCGGACGAAGTGGTCGGATGGACCAGTCAATTGCTTGACGATCTGGACTGGAAACCGACACCGCGTCAATGACAATGGGATGCAAAAAAGAGTGTGAGCGTTCACATGGAACATGCGGGCAAAGTTTGGCATACGTCCATAAATCGCACTATTCTTGGCATTGTCATCACAACCTAACGTTTATAAGGAGTAGTTGTGGCAGTAATTGAAAGCGTTTACGCGCGTCAGATTCTCGATTCCCGCGGCAACCCGACCGTCGAGGTCGTTCTTGACACCGATGACGGTGCTCAGGGCCTGGGCCTCGTTCCGTCCGGTGCTTCCACCGGCGAAGCCGAGGCTTGGGAGCGTCGCGATGGCGACAAGTCCGTTTACCAGGGCAAGGGTGTGCTCAACGCCGTCAAGGCCGTGAACGAGGAGATCGCTCCGAAGGTCATCGGCATGGACGCTTCCGATCAGCGCGCTCTCGATGAGACCATGATCGAGCTCGACGGCACCCCGAACAAGGGCCGTCTGGGCGCCAACGCCATCCTCGGCGTGTCCCTGGCCGCTCTGTACGCTTCCGCCGAGTCCGCGGATCAGCCGCTGTACCGCTACATCGGCGGCACCAACGGTCACATCCTGCCGGTCCCGAACATGAACATCATGAACGGTGGCGCCCACGCTGACTTCGCCACCGACATCCAGGAGTACATGATCTCCCCGTACGGCTTCAACACCTACAGCGAGGCTCTGCAGGCTGGCGTCGAGGTCTACCACACCCTGAAGAACGTCCTGAAGAAGCAGGGCCTGAACACCGGCCTCGGCGACGAGGGCGGCTTCGCTCCGAAGATGAAGTCCAACAAGGACTCCCTGAACTACATCATGGACGCCATCTCCGCCGCCGGCTACGAGCCGGGCAAGCAGATCGGCATCTCCCTCGACGTGGCTTCCTCCGAGTTCTACAACAAGGAGACCGGCAAGTACCACTTCGAAGGCGACGACCGTGAGGCCGGCTACATGCTCGACTTCTACGAGAACCTCATCAACGAGTACCCGATCGTCTCCATCGAGGATCCGTTCCAGGAAGAAGGCTGGGACGACTGGGCGGCCATCACCGCCAAGCTCGGCGATCGCCTGCAGTTCGTCGGCGACGACCTGCTGGTCACCAACCCGGCACGTCTGGCCAAGGGCATCAAGCTTGGCGCCGCCAACTCCCTGCTGGTCAAGCTCAACCAGATCGGCACCGTCACCGAGACCCTCGACGCCATCGAGCTGGCCACCAAGAACGGCTTCACCTCCATGGTTTCCCACCGTTCCGGCGAGACCCCGGACACCACCATCTCCGACCTCGCGGTTGCCAAGAACACCCGCCAGATCAAGACCGGTGCCCCGGCCCGTGGCGAGCGCGTCGCCAAGTACAACCGCCTGCTCGAGATTGAGGAGGAGCTCGGCTCCACCGCTCAGTACGCCGGCTACAGCGCTTTCAAGGCCTGCAAGAAGTACATCGCTGAGTGAGCGTAGCCAGCGCATCATGAATGCGTTGACATAGAAATACCCGTCGTGTTCCAAGTCGAACGCGACGGGTATTTTCGTTGCTATGAGTTCGAAGGCACGAAAAAAACCATCACAACGCGGCGGCGCCGGCCCGGTCGCGTTCTTCGTGGCATTGTTCATCGTGGCTTTGGGAACCATCCAGTTGGCATCGACATTCCATACCTATGCGTTGAATCTGGCAGAGCTTAACGGACTGAAAAAACAGGAAGCGGCGTTGGTCGCGCAGAAACGCGAGCTGGAGAACGATATCGCAAGATGGGATGACAAGGCGTATGTCACCGCCCAGGCCAGGGATCGTTTGGGATTCGTCTTCCCCGGCGAACAGGCGATTCGTGTCGAGCATCCCGAAGCGGTGACCGGCAAGAGCGAGCCGAAAAAAGGGACGACATACGACGAATCACCGAAAACCGCCCTGCCGTGGTATAAGGAACTTGCATATTCCTTCAAGCAGGCGGATCGGTCGGATCCCGTGAAGGCCGATTCGACGAAACAGTCGCAGCATGCCGGCGAAGAAGACAAACAGGACAGTCAACAACAGACTGGCCAATCGCAACAGGACGGTCAGCAGCCGTCGGAAGACGGACAGGAGTGACATGGACATGACGATTATCGAACAGGCCAAGGGTTTGGCGGACAAAGTGCTTGCCCAACCCGCCACCGAACATGATATCGCCGTGGTGGAGCGTCAGCTTGGACGTTACCCGCGCGGCATGGTCGCCGTCGGAGCCCGTTGCGTATGCGGCCGGCCTTTGGCTGTGGTCACCCGGCCGTTGCTTCCAGGCGGTGTCCCGTTCCCGACGACCTGCTATCTGACCGGGCCCGAAGCGGTGAAGGCCATCTCCCACATCGAAGCCGAAGGCAAGATGAAGGAATACAACGATATGCTGGCCGAAAACGAGGATCTGCGTGCCGGATACGAACGTGCCCACGAACTGTACCTCGCGTTCCGCCATGAAATCGCTTTGGCCTTGGAAGACAGCGAGGAACACATCGAAGGCACCAGTGCCGGCGGCATGCCGGTGCGTGTCAAATGCCTGCATGCGTTGTTGGCCCAGACGCTGGTGATGGGTGAGGGCGCCAACCCCATCGGTGATATGGCCCTGTCCGCCATCAAACATGAGTTCGATCCGGCCGTATGCCGTTGCGCAGTGGAAAACGAAGAGTAGAAGGTGGGAGTAATGAAGTCGGTAACCGTTGCCGGTATTGATTGCGGCACGAATTCGATTCGTCTGAAAGTCTCGCGTGTGAGCGAGGACGGTGTGGAAGACATCGTTCCGCGCATCCTGCGGGTGATTCGTCTCGGTCAGGACGTGGACAAAACCCATCGCTTCGCCGACGAGGCGTTGGCGCGCGCCTATGAGGCCGCCCGAGAATTCGCCGGCGTGCTTGCCGAACATCCCGTGGACGGCATCCGCTTCGTGGCCACATCGGCCACCCGTGATGCCGAGAACCGTGAGGAATTCGAAGACAACATCGAGAAGATCTTGGGCGTGCGTCCCGAAGTCATTCCAGGCACGGAGGAAGCGGATTTAAGCTTCCTTGGTGCCACCAGCATCGTCCATCGCGAGGTCGAGGCCCCCTATCTGGTGGTCGATTTGGGCGGAGGTTCCACCGAACTGGTGCTGGGAGGCGACGGCGTCACCCATCCGAGCACGCAGGTGCAGGCCGCGTTCTCCATGAATATCGGGTCTGTCCGTATGACGGAGCGTCATCTGAAAAACGACCCGCCGACCGAGGGGCAGATCGCCGAGGCGGTCGCGGATATCGACGCGCATATCGACGAGGCGTTCAAGACCGTTCCCGCCGGCAAGACCCACACCATCATCGGTGTGTCCGGAACGGTCACCACCATGACCGCATTGGCTATGGGATTGACGGAATACGACCACACCGCCGTGGACGGCGCACGCTGCACGCTGGAAGATGCCTATGCCGTTGACGACCGGTTCCTGCACATGCCTCGTGAGGAGCGTCTGACCTACAAGACCATTCATCCCGGACGTGTCGATGTGGTCGGCGGCGGCGCATTGGTGTGGAACCGTGTGCTTGCCAAGGTGTCTGAAGCCGCATATGAGGATCATGGCCAGCGCATCGACTCCTTCATGGCCAGCGAGCATGGTCTGTTGGACGGCATCGTGCTGGATTACGGCAAGAGATTGCTTGCTGCGCGCTGACGTGGCATAATAGCTTGGCGTCGGCTTTTTCTTCTGGCCGGCGCAAAGCCTCCATGGCGAAATCGGTATACGCAGTCGACTTAAAATCGACCTCTTCGGATTGCGGGTTCGAGTCCCGCTGGAGGCACTTTTGGAAACCGCCAGAGATGGCGGTTTTCCTTTATTCTCCAACGGTTTTGGCATCATCGCGATTCACTGCGATTCAACCCTTTTCCACGGTGGGTTATGGAAAAATGTGGGCAATGTGTAGGCAAAATGTGGCATATCGTTCCCGAAACATTCCGTAGGTACACTGTCGGACATTACAAACCGTATGACACCGACTGAAACGGATGACGCATGACTTCGAAAGACATCAAGCCTGTAATCGAACAGCCCGCCACTGAAATCCCCCTGATGCTTGCGCAGGCGATTATCGTTGCCGGCGTGCTCGCTATCGGCGAAATCGCATGTTCTCCGCTGTACTTTACCTTGATGGACCATTCGTTGGCACTCGTTCCGTGGGCATTGGAAGCCGCATTCCTTGCCGTGGCGTTCACCTTCGTTGTGGGCTTCGCATTGTTGTGGTGCGCCGAATCGTTCACTTTCAAACTCAAGGAACGATTCCGCCCGTTCGGCTATGCGGCGGTAGGATTGATTGGATACGGCGTATGGAGCCTGCTGGTGTTCACCGCCACCATCAATTCGATACTCGCCAAAGTCGGGGAAAGCGTTCTTACCAACGGCCAGGTCGGCGCGATCGCGCTGAACGGAGCAGCCTTGGGCTTCGTCGCTTTCCTTTTCGCAAAACTGCTCGACGTCAAACTCGGCAATCGCAAAACCGTTGCGATAATTCTGCTTATCGCGGAAATCGTCATTGCCATCATCGGCCTACTCATCATGATTCGCATGTTCAGCGTGCTTTACGCGGCGTGACGGCGAAGACGCGGAAAAGAGAGCGCAATATACATGTTCAGCATTCTGGAGATGTTCACCATCGGCGTCGGCCCCAGCTCGTCGCACACCGTAGGACCGATGGTCGCGGCCAGCAGATTCGCTGCCTCCCTTGAACGTGACGGCATACTGAACCGGGTCGGCCGCGTGCGAACGGTACTGTATGGTTCGCTCGCCCTGACCGGTCTTGGGCACGGTACCGATCGCGCCACGGTGGCGGGCTTGGAAGGCAACGTACCGAAAACCGTCGATACCGATCACATGAGCAATATCCGTATGGAATGCGAGGCAGGCGGCGAGCTGATGCTCAACGGCACGCATCGCATCGATTTCGATTACGGACGCGATGTGGTGATGGATGTATGGCACCGCATGGCGGCCCATCCCAACGGCATGCGATTCCAAGCCTTCGACCGGCAGAACAATCTCATCGACGAACAGGTCTGGTATTCCATTGGCGGTGGATTCGTCAGACAAGGCGACGCCGACGACCTGATGATCGGCATCCATGAGAAACCCCCTGCGGGAACGGCCTTCGCCGATCAGACCGACGATTCCTCAACCGATATCGATATGGACATGCCCTATCCGTTCACCACATGCGACGAACTGATCTCGCTGTGCGATGAACGTCACATGAGTGTGGCCGATGTGGTGTGGGCCAATGAGACGGCCATGCGGTCCGCCGTGCAGGTGCGCAGCGATTTGGACACTGTATGGCATGTGATGCGCCGCTGCGTGCAGCACGGTTGCAATACCAACCAAACCGTTCTGCCTGGCGGCCTTGACGTGCCCCGCAGGGCGCCAAAAATGTATGCAAGGCTCGCATCCAACAGCGACGTGCTCAAACGGGACGGCAGGCGCTCCGACGCCGTACTCGAATCATCGGACGCCGCATGGGTCGACCTGTTCGCATTGGCGGTTTCCGAGGAGAACGCGGCAGGCGGACGCATCGTCACCGCGCCTACCAACGGTGCGGCTGGCGTCATTCCGGCGGTGCTCCACTATTATTGGCATTTCGTGGATCATGCGGATGAGGATGGTGTGGTGACGTTCCTGCTGACCGCAGGGGCGATTGGATACTTGTTCAAACGCAACGCGTCCATTTCCGGTGCCGAAGTCGGATGTCAAGGCGAGGTCGGCACAGCCTGTTCCATGGCCGCGGCGGGGCTGTGCGCCGTGATGGGCGGCACGCCTCACCAAGTGGAGAATGCCGCGGAAATCGGTATCGAGCACAATCTGGGACTGACCTGCGATCCGGTCGGTGGTCTGGTGCAGATTCCCTGCATCGAACGCAACGCCATGGCGTCCAATACCGCCATCAACGCGGTCCGTATGGCCATGCTGGGCGACGGCACGCATATCGTGAGTCTTGACCAAGCCATCAAAACCATGAAGGACACCGGCGAGGACATGATGGCCAAGTACAAGGAGACGTCGAAAGGCGGTCTTGCGGTCAATGTTGTTGAATGCTAGCGATGGATGGTGCTAATCTTGGTGACACTGTGTTTTTTCAAGGAGGTTCACCATGGCATCTGAAATGCCTGTTGTCAATGCCGAATTCGGCGATCGCCCGACCATCGAATTCCCGACTGAGATCGCTCCCGCCGGCCTGAAGGTCGTGGAGCTCTTTGAAGGCAATGGCCCGATGGTCCGCCGTGGAGACACCGTCACCGTCAACTACCATGGTGTGGTCTGGGGCAAGGACACCCCGTTCGACTCCAGCTTCGACCGTCACCAGCCGGCCACGTTCGGCATCGGTGTGGGACAGGTCATCAAGGGCTGGGATCAGACCGTTCCGGGACATAACGTCGGTTCCCGCCTGGTGGTGTCCATTCCGCCGGAGTACGGTTATGGCTCCCGTGGCGTTCCGCAGGCCGGCATCGGCGGCGAGGACACGCTGGTGTTCGTGATCGACATCATCTCCACCCGCTGATTGACGGGTATCATTCTTCCAAGGTCAAGGAGGATAACATGGCCGAAGAAAAGACGATCCTGCTGACGCAGGAGGCGTACGACAAGATGAAAGAAGAACTCGCCTGGCGTGAGGGCGAGTACCGTGACGAGATTCTGTCCAAGGTCTCCGCGGCGCGTGCCGAAGGCGATTTGAGCGAGAACGGCGGTTATCATGCCGCTCGCGAGGCTCAGCGCGTCAACCAGGGCCGCATCGAGGAACTGACGTTCAAGCTGCGTCATGCCAAGATTCTTACCGCACCGCCCGCCGGCAAGGTCGGCGACGGTTCGCTGGTCACGCTCGATATGAA
>ENA-ORND01002450-ORND01002450.1-human-gut-metagenome-genome-assembly--contig:-NODE-2450-length-11281-cov-3.170675_pt1 | contig 11281 bp, 9 predicted proteins | sample MGYA00242111_ERZ509014 | MGnify/ENA primary metagenome ERZ509014 (study PRJEB26280, sample SAMEA2338694) | human gut metagenome | biome: human gut; feature: human-associated habitat; material: faeces... | reverse complement strand
GGAAGCCAGTGCAGCCTTCGACAACGGCAATACGATTTTATACAAAATTTTAAAATGAGAGCAACCATCAATCTCTGCGGATTCCATCAGGCTGACCGGAATTCCCTCAAAGAAATTCTTCATCAGCACCAGATTATATACATTGATTGCCGGCAGCAGGATCACTCCCCACAAGTTGTTTGTCAGATGGAAGTCCTTCATTACCAGATAAGTCGGGATCATACCTCCGTTAAATATCATGGTAAACAACAGCACATTGGCAATAAATGCCCGCCCCGGCATCTTCCACTGAATCAGCACATACGCCCCAAGTACTGAGATCAGCAATCCCATGATCGTTCCCATAACCGTTGTGTAACAGGAAATCAGGAATGGTCTGAGCATCGTCGGATTGGTAAAAATTGATTTATACCCTGCGAACCCGAACTGCTCAGGAAACAACTTCATGCCATAAGCCGTCTTCAGATCAAAAGAGTCCACCAGTACTTTATATACCGGGATGATCATCACCAGCGAAAATACTGTAAATATTACGATCAATACGATATCAAAAATTTTCACTTTCTTTTTCATCATACAATACCTCTTCCTCTCGTCTTATGGCTTACCCTGTTACATACCAGTACCAGAATACAGCTTATAATAGAGGAAAACATACCGACCGCTGTCGTATACCCATAATCCGGAATTGCACCGGAGTTAAATGTCTGCGTATAGATATAAGTCTGCAATACATCCGATACCTTGATAACGGCATCATTCTGTAATACGAAAACTGACTCAAACAAATTCATAACTTTCGCCAGATTCAATACAAGTACCGTCACGATTGTATTATTCAACGCAGGCAGGGTAATATAGATCATCTTCTGGAAACGGTTTGCCCCATCCATCGACGCTGCTTCATACAATTCCGGACTGATTCCCGCCAGCGTTGCCATGAAAATAATCGTTCCCCAGCCGGTGTCATGCCAAATGTTGATGATGTAGTAGCTGAAACGCCACCAGTCATTGTCACCCAAGAAGTAGATTTCCTTGTCAATCAGCCCCATTTTGATGAGCACCTGATTGACAAGACCTGCGGACGTGGGCGCAAACAGCATCCCGAAGACGCCGGCGGTAACGACCCACGACATGAAGTGCGGCAGGTAGATGATGGTCTGCGAGAGCTTCTTCATCTTCGTGGAGACCATTTCGTTGAGCAGCAGCGAAATGATGACCGCCATGAAGGTGTTCAAAAGCAGCTTGATAATGGAGATTTCCAACGTGTTGGTGAAGGACGACCAGAACTGTGGACGGCTGAACAGCTTCTGGAAGTTTGCCAGCCCGGTGAACTCAAGCGGGTTCGCGATTTTGCTGGGTTGATACCGGAAGAAGGCAAGCGAAATGCCAAACATCGGCAGGTAATGGAAAACGATGAGTGCCACAAAAACCGGTAGGAACATCACATAGAACCATTTGTAGTTCCACAGCCGCGTTTTCAGCGGTGCCTTGCGATGCTTTATCTGCGCTGGCGCTTGCATCAGGTAGTCCCCCTCCATGAAAAAAATGTGCTGATTGGCTTAGCCCGTCTCGGGGACGGTCAGCGGATGCCAACCGTCCCCGGCGGAATGCGTTGTGATTACTTGTTCAGCAGCGCGTTCAGGCTATCAACGATTTCCTGAGACTGCGCAGCGTAACCTTCGGATTCAAACTGCTCCATCGCCTGCTCATAGGTCAGCTTGCCCATGATGACGTTGGCAATCAGTTCGTTCTTCTTCTGGGTCAGCTCCGCGCCGTATTCGCCCATTTCTTCGGTGGTCGGCACGATGGCGGCCAGCTTGGAGTTGGCGTTGAACAGTTCGGATGCCGCACGGGCTTCTTCCTTGACGGACTTGGGATCCGGGTAGCCTTCCGCGAAGGAAGCGAGACTCAGCATCGGGTCGATGTGGTTCTTGGTGTACAGGGTGCCAGCCTTTTCGAGGTTTTCGAGGAAGTGGAACGTGCCCTCTTCATAGGTCTTGTCCAGCACGGTTTCCGCCGCACGAGACCAGTGGGTGCCTTCCGCGCCATACGTCCACAGCATCTGCATATCGCCGCCGTCGAGCATGGTGTCGATGAAATAGGCGAACACGCCTTCCGGATTCTCGCAGGTAGAGGTGATGCACCAGACCGGCGGAATGCGGTCGAAGTACGCGCCGACTTCCGCAATCGGGGGCAGCGCAATCAGTTCAGAGTCATGGCCATTCGCTTCAAGGTTGGTCTTGAGGTTGGTTGCCCAAGTGCCCGCCCAGTAGGTGAACGCGCCGAACTGCTCGTCGTAGAACTTATTGCGGCAGTCCTTGGTGGAGTTGGTCAGGGTGGTGGGGTCAATCCAGCCCTTGTCGTAGCCTTCCTTCAGGCGTGCCAGCGCAGCTTCCATTTCCGGCTGGGTGAAACCATCAACATACACGCCATCCTTGAGGATGAAAGACGGGTACGCATCCTGATAGAATTCCGGCAGGTAGTTGGTGTAGGGCGCTTCGTTGCCGATGAAGCCGGCAGCGGACGTGCCGTAAGTGGTCTTGCCGTCTTCGCCGAGCTTAGAGAAAGCGTCGAGCATCGCGGCGTACTGTTCCCAAGTGGTAGGAACTTCGGTGATGCCAGCCTTGTCCATCCACGCCTTCTTGACGTAGGTGACGCAGCCGTTGCCGCGGGCAGGAGAGAAACCGTAGAGGTGACCGTTAATCTTCAGACCTTCGATAACGCTGTCGCCGGTGAAGCGGCCGGAGTTCTTCGTGTTGGAATTCTCCCACGCTTCGGTCATATCCCACAGCGCGCCGTTCGCCGCGAAGTCGGAATAATAGGTAGAAGACATGATGAGCACGTCCGGCCACTGGTCGCGGTCAACCATCGTCTGCTGCATGACGTCGTAGTAAGCGGAGTGGTCAGGCTGGTTGATGACGAGATCGATGCCCGTCAGTTTTTCCCAGCGTGCTTCAAAAGCGTCGCGGCCATTCGCCTGATTGACCAGCGTGGTGTCAACCATGATGGTAATCTTTTCAGGCTTGGTTACTTCCTTTTCCTCTGCGGCAGGCCGCCGTCATCGGAACAATCGCGCTCGTAGCCAGCAGCGCCAGAGAGGTCGCCATTGCGAGGAGCTTCTTCATCTTGGAACCCTTCCTTTCTTTTTGCATTGGCTTGCCCGGCGTTGTCCGCCGTCGCCTTTGCGTTGATTGCATCATAGCATGAAAGCGCTTTCCGCGCAAGGCACAATTCTTTCCGTCTGGGTACATTTCTGGTGATTCAAGGGGGCAAAAATTGTACCCTGCCCCCGCAACCCCTTGAAAAATCCGAGTTTTCTGGTATAATAACAAGGGAAAGTATCTTTGCGCTTTCTGCTGAAAAACTGGTTGCCTCCCGAATTTTTGAGAGACGAGGGTGAATTTCTTGACCCGAAAGAAACCGTGGCAGACCCTTCGTACGCGCCTTGGACGTGCCTCTGGGATTGCCCTTTCCTATACGATGTTCCTGTTTGTCTGCCTGGCGCTGCTTGTCATCATCGGCTTCACCTATGACAGCCGCGTCCGCGACAGCTACTGGGAGCAGCAGCGCAGCCACCTCACGCGCGTGTCCAGCGGCATGGAAAGCCAGCTGCAATTGATGAGTGACTACTCCCTGCAATTGCGCACGGACACAACGCTCCTGCGCCTGTCGAACATGCACGACGAGACGGATGCAAACTACGTTCTCGCCGCCTACCGCATGATGCAGAGCCTGACCATCCGCCAGTACGGGCTGATCAGCCTGCCCGTCATCCGCTCGACATTGTATTTGAAGGAATCCAACCATATCCTGACGTCAAGTGAGTCCGTTCCAGCGGAGTTGTACTACCGCCGCACACGCTCTTTCCGCGCCAGCGAGTACGAAAATTGGCTTGCGGCAATGGAAAGTGCGGCCGCCAAACCGACGTTTGTTGATTACGGGCAGTTTTCCGGGCGAAACGGTGAGTTGGCGGTCTTGATGGATATCAGCGGTGAACAGCTGCCGTCGATGCCCGTCGTCGTGGCGTTTGAGCTGGACGGCAGTGCGCTCCGGGAATATCTGCTGCCCGAAAATATCGCAGATGCCGCCGTGTATGTGCTCTCTGCCGATGGTACGCCGCTTTTCAGCGTCGGCAATGCGGTTGCGCTGTCTCCCCTCACCTTCGATGCGAATCAGACGGCGTTTCAAGGCGAATACCGGATTCTTCGCCGCGTAAGCCCTTCCGGGCGGCAGTATCTGCTGCAGCTGCCGAACAGTCTGGCAAATCAGGCGACGGGGCAGTTTCTGCGCATCTATCTGCTGATTTTTCTCGTCGCGCTCGTGGTCGGCGCGCTGGTCATCATCCAGCTGATTCGCCGCGCCATGAAGCCGATTCGCCAGCTGACGACGCAGCTTGACGAGGCGGAGGATGCGAACGCGCAGCTGCAGCGCGAAATCGACGCACAGCGCCCGGTCATCAATGCATCCTACCTGCGCAAGCTGCTGTCGGGTCACGTCGCGTCGCAGGATGAGTTCCAATATATGATGGAATCGCTCGGCTTGAGGGGGAATATCCACCATTATGTGCTGTTCTGCGTCGCGAATCGCCAGGATTCTGAGGTTGCCGATCCGAAGGCGGAGTACGACACCATCACGGAAGCGCTGGAGCGGCACCTGTCCGGCGCGTATCCGCTGTATTACTACGCAACGCTGACGGGCGACTTTGTCGTGCTGGTAACATACGCCAACGACGACACGGATTCCTTCGCGACACTCCAGCAGCATGTGGTTCAGCTGCACGACGAATTGGCGGATACCGCAGGGCTGTGGTTCTACGCGGGCGTTGGCAGCCGCTGCACCCAGCCGTCTCGGCTGTGGGAAAGCTACGAGCAGGCGCGCGCCGCCTCCCGTTACACCGCCAAGCACCATATCTTCCTCCCCTACGACTTCATCCGCAAAGACACGCAAAGCTGGTACTACCCCATCGAGATTTCGGCGAAGCTGCTGCACTTTATCACCACCGGCAACAAGGATCAGACGGCGGACATGTTCGCGCTCATCCACCGCGAGAACATCGAGGAGCGCAGTCTGCCCCTGCCGCTGCTGAACATGCTACTTTCCGACCTGAAGAACACGCTGTTCAAGGCGCGCTTTCAGGTGCTTCCGTCGCAGTCGGAGGAGATGGCGGCAAAATTGAAGAAGCTGGATGAGCGCCTGTACAGCCCGACGCCGACGTTTGCGCAATTGGAGGACGACGCGCTGTGCCTGTGCGAGTTCTTTGTGAAGGTATCGTCGCCATCCACGCCGATTCCCGATGTTGAGCGCTATTTGCAGGAGAATTACACCGACCCCAGCCTGTGCCTGAGCAAAGTCGGCGACCGCTTCAACATCAGCGACACCTACTTGAGCCATATGTTCAAGGAGAAAACCGGGCAGAATTTCAGCGTCTATCTGGAGCGCCTGCGCATGAACGAAGCGGCGCGGCGGCTGACCAGCGGCGACTGCAACCTGACCGCCCTCTACGCCGACCTCGGCTACACCAACCCGACCAGCTTCCGCCGCGCGTTCAAGAAGTATTACGGTATGACGCCGAGCGAAATGCGCGATCAGCCGCGGAAGCAGGAAGAAAAATCAGAATAGCAAAAAGGAGCATCTTTCGCGGATGCTCCCTTTTCTTATAGAATCTTTTCCATCCCGATTTTCTGTACGCGCAGCCCGATTTTCTCGTAGAACTTGCGCGCGTTTACGTTGTCCGCCCACACGTTCAGCGTCACGTTGTAATACCCCTGCTGGCGCGCAAAGTCCAGCACATATTCGTACAGGCGCGTGCCGATATGCCCGCCGCGCGCCCGCTCATCCACGCACAGGTCGTCGATGTAGAGCGTTTTGATGTCCGTCATGTTGTTGTCGTTCACGAACTGCTTGTGGATGCAGAACGCGTAGCCCACAACCGCGCCGCCGCGCTCCGCAACGAACACGGGCGTTTTGTCGTCCGCCAGAATCGCCTTCAATTGCGCGTCGGTATACTTCTTCGCGCCCGCCTTGAACAAATCCGGACGCGCCTCGTGATGCACCTGATGCACCTGAAACAGCAGCCTGTCCAGCGCCGGAATATCGGCATCCACCGCCCGGCGAATCATCAATTCTTCCACATTATTCTTCCCTTGCAATTATTGATTCCTCAAACGGATAGCGGATTTGCCACGCGGCCCGCAGCGCATCCATCTGCCGCATGATTTCCAGCGTCTCCGCGTGCGGCATTTCGGCAGGTTCGAGCTGTCCGGCGGCAATATCGCGCAGACACGCCTCCACCTCATACTCGTAGCCCGTAATTTGCGCCGGCACAGGGCGAACCTCCCGCGGTGTTTCCCGCTGATTCTTGTCATACAGCGCGATTTCGTGCGGATTGTTGACGTTATCGACCGTCAGGAAGCCCTTCGTGCCATAGACGATGCCGCGCCGGTCAGAATTGAAGGCAACGGATGCCATCAACTGCGCCATTTTGCCATCGCGGTAGAAATAAGTGATGTTCTCCGTACGGTCAACGCCCGTACCGAGCTTCTGCACGCTGCTTTCAACGCGCACAATGTCGTTGCCGAACACCATCGACGCGAAATTCAGCGGATACACGCCCACGTCCAGCAGTGCGCCGCCCGCCAATTCCGGCTGGCTAATACGCTCCTTGTGCTCCACATCATACGCCAGATTGGCGGACAAGAACCGCGGCTCGCCAATTTCGCCGGACGCGATGATGTCCGCAATCATCCCCCGCGCGGGCATATAGCGCGTCCAGATGGCTTCTGCGACGTACACCCCCGCCGTTTCCGCTTCCCGCAGAACGTCTTCCGCCTGCTTCGCGTTCGCCGTGAACGATTTTTCGCACAGCACCGGCTTTCCCGCCGCAACGCACTGGCGAATCTGCTCCGCGTGATGACTGTGTGGCGTGGCGATATAAACCAACTCCACCAAGGGGTCGTTTAGCATCGCCGCATAGCTGCCGTACGCGCGCGGGATGCCATACGCCTTGGCGAACGCATCCGCCTTCTCCTGCGACCTCGATGCGACCGCGTACAGCGTAACGGGACGTCCCTGCGCCGCCATTCCGCAAATTGTGCGCGCCATCGACCCGGCGATATTACCCGCACCCAGAATCCCGATGTTCATGCTGCTTCCTCCCCTATGGTTTGGTTCTATTGTAGCATTTTCAGCGGACAGCGTCAACGTACGCGGCAAAAGAATACAGCGAAAGTACGCCATTACAGTACGCAAAAAGGCACAGCCTTACGGCTGTGCCTCTGTGATGAGCCCGGCGGGATTCGAACCCACGACCTTTTGATTCGTAGTCAAACACTCTATCCAGCTGAGCTACGGGCCCATGTGCATGTCAGGAAGCAGCGAGCGGTTCACTGTAATGAGTGAGCCCGGCGGGATTCGAACCCACGACCTTTTGATTCGTAGTCAAACACTCTATCCAGCTGAGCTACGGGCCCACACGCTGTGCCGAAAGCGCTTTGTTTGGAAGCGTTTCCGTTCCTGACAGCTATATTATAATAACACTTTTTTTCGGCTTTGTCAACCCCATTTTTGCAATTTTTCACGAATTATTCGCTTCATTTTCCCTTTTCGGTGGAATTGCCTTCGGGTAGACGCCTAAGAGCCGCAGTTCGCAGGTGTACGGGCGGGCTGCTTCCATGGCGCGTGACAGGTGCTCCGCATCCATGCGGCCCTCAAAATCCGCGGAAAAGAAATACTGGAACGGCGTTTCCGGCATGGGGCGGCTCTCGATGCGCGACATGTTCAGCCCGCTTTCCGCGAATGACGCCAGCACCCGCACCAGCGCGCCAACCTCGTTCTTGACCGTAAAGACGACAGTCGCCTTGCTCGGCGTTGCCAGCGGCGTTTCAGTGCGCGAAAGAATCAGGAAGCGTGTCGTATTGGCACTGCTGGTCTGTATGTTTTTCGCCAGCACAATCAGCCCGAAGCTGCGCGCCGCCTCTTCGCTCGCAATCGCCGCATATGACAGGTCACCCTGTGCAGCCACATCCCGCGCGGAAATCGCCGTGTTTTCCGAGGGCGTAATCTGCACGCCCTTCATTCCCTGCAGGAACACGTCGCACTGTGCAATCGCCTGTGGATGGCTCGCAATCCGCCGAATTCCCGCCAGCGTCGCTCCCGGCACGCCTAACAGGTTGTGGCGCACCGCCTTCATCGTCTCCCCGACAATATGCAGCGGCAGCTTTTCCAGCAACGAATACGTCGGCAGCACCGCGCCCGCAAAGGAATTCTCCACCGGCAGCAGCGCATAATCCGCCCCAGCCCCTCGATGACCGCCTTCGCTGCCTCCGGGAAGGTCGGGAAGCCGGCACACTGCCCGTTCGGGAACGCTTCCTGTGCCGCCGCGCCGGAGAAACTTCCACTCGTTCCTGGAAACGCAATCACTTCGACCCGTCCAGACACGCTGCTCGCTCCTTCCACAGTTCCATCATGCCAATCGCCGTCATTGCCTCCACTACCGGCACGGCGCGCGGCAAAATGCATGGGTCATGCCGCCCATGAATCCCCAAGTCCGCGTTTTCGCCCGTGCGCAGGGACACTGTCCGCTGTTTCTGGCCGATGGAGGGGGTCGGGCGCACGGCGCAGCGGAAAATCACCGGCATTCCGTTCGTGATGCCGCCGTTGATGCCGCCGGAATGATTGCTTTCCGTCGTAACTTCGCCGTTTTCCATGCGGAACGGGTCGTTCGCCTGACTCCCCCGCATGGATGCAAAGCCGAAGCCCTCACCAAATTCAACGCCCTTGACTGCCGGAATCGCGAACAGCAAGTGGCTCAGCACACTCTCGACACTATCAAAGAACGGCGCGCCCAGCCCTGCCGGAAGCCCCGTCACCATACACTCCAGCACGCCGCCGACGGAATCCTGCTTATCCCGTGCCGCCAGCACCGTTTCTTCCATCTGTTGATTCAGCCCCGCCGTCAGCACGGGCAGGTGCATCCCCTTGAGGAACGCATAGTCCGCCGCCGCATCTGCCGCCAGGAACGACGCATCCCGCACATCGCCCAATTGCTGGATGTGGCAGGCGATTTTTACGCCCTGATGCACCAGATACTGGCTGCACAGAGCGCCCGCCAGCACAATCCCCGCCGTCAGCCGTCCGGAGAAGCTGCCGCCGCCGCGCCAATCCTCAAAACCGAAGTAGCGCACATGTCCGGTGTAATCCGCATGACCCGGACGCACCAAATCCACGCCGTCGCCATAGTCCCTCGAGCGCTGATTCGTGTTGCGGATGATGGCGCAAATCGGCTGACCCGTCGTCCGCCCGTTCAGCACACCTGACAAGAACTCCGGCGCATCCGGCTCCTTGCGTGCGGTCGTCATCAGGCTCTGCCCCGGCGCACGGCGCGCCATTTCCGCAAGAAGCTGCTCCATGTCAATCGTCATACCTGCCGGAAAGCCATCGAGCGTCACACCGAGCGCTTCGCCGTGACTCTGGCCAAAAATCGACAGCTTCAAATACTGCCCGAAAGCGCTGCTCATTCGCACTTTCCTCCCAGCATCTGATAAACTTTCAGGTACTCCGGCCACGATTTGTCAATTGCTTCAATGCCGTCCATCTCAATGGGCTGTTCGCACTTCGTCGCCGCAATGGATGCAAGCATGACCATGCGGTGGTCGCCGTAGTTCGGCAGGGTGATACCGCCGCGCAGCTGCTTCACGCCGTGCAGCACAATGTCGTCCCCATCCGCCTTCGCGTCGCCGCCCAGCAGGTTCAGGATTTCCACCGTTGCCGCCAGCCGGTCGCACTCCTTCAGGCGCAGCCGCCCGCAGTGCGTCAGGCGCGACTCCCCTTCCGCAAGCTGCGCCGTCAGCGCCAGAATCGGCGCAATGTCCGGGCAGTCGTGCATGTCCAGCGTCGCGCCGTGCAGCTTGTCCGCCTTCACGCGGATGTGGTTGTCGCTCTCCTCCACCGTTGCGCCCAACGCCATCAGGTGGCGGAGAATCGCGCGGTCGCCCTGCGTCGTCACGGGCGACAGATGCGTGACGGTGATATCATGCCCCAGCGCACCCGCGCAGCACAGCACCGCCGCCTGCGAATAATCGCCGTTCAAGTGGCACGAGTGGCTTTTGTACTGCTGATGACCGGGAATCCGCCAGCTGAACGCGTTGCTTTCCTGCACCTCGATGCCGCTGGCGGCAATGGCCTCGATGGTCATGCGGATGTAGCTCTCACTTTCCACCGGCTGCTGCACCGTCAGCGTCGAATTGCCAGCGGCAGCGCAAACACCAGCCCCGACACAAACTGGCTGGACACGTCGCCCGGCAGCACATAGTCGCCCGGCTCCATTTTGCCGCGCACGGTCAGTTCCGCCGCGCCGTCCGCGCCCACGCCCATATACCAGCGCACCCCGCGCGGCACAAACAGGTCGCGGTACACGTCCATCGGGCGTGAACCGAGCCGCCCATGCATCCGGAACACCGTGCCGCCCGCCACCGTCAGCGCAATCGGCACAAAAAAGCGCAGGGTCGATCCGCTTTCGGCGCAGTCCATCACGGGCATTTTCGCAATTTTCCCCTGCATTCCGCTGATGGTCAGGGTGTCGCCGTCGCGGTTGAAGGTGCTTCCGAGCGCACCGAGGCAGCGCATCGTCGCCGCCATGTCCGCAGAATCCATAAAGCCGGTCAGCATCGTTTCACCTTGGGTCAGCCCTGCGCAAATCATGCGCCGATGCGCTTCGGATTTGGACGCCGGCGCGCTGACCGTGCCGATAAGATGCGCTGGGAAAAACGTTTTCTTCATTATAATAATAACTCCTTGTACTATTTCCAAATGAGAATGCGCCAAGATGCAAGCACATGGCGCAGGTGAATGCAGGAAATAGCATTCGTGTATTCCTTAATTATCATAGCACAAAGGCGGCAAAAAGTCATGTTTTAACGCGGCACTTTTATTCAAAGTACACAAAAAAAACACGGTCAGCGTAAAACTGACCGTGTGGATGTTCAATACGACTTGTCTTACTTGTCGTAATTCACGACGAGGGAGAAGTCGGGCGCCTTCAGGGACGCGCCGCCAATCAGGCCGCCGTCGATTTCGGGCTGCGCCATCAAGCCCTTGACGTTCTTGGGATTCATCGATCCACCGTACTGGATGCGCACCTTGTCAGCGCATTCCTGACCATACTTGCGGGCAACCGCCTTGCGGATGACGCCGATGGTCTCGTTCGCCTGCTCGTCGGTCGCGGTCAGACCGGTGCCAATCGCCCAAACGGGTTCGTAAGCGATAACGACGTCCGCCACCT
>ENA-ORND01002449-ORND01002449.1-human-gut-metagenome-genome-assembly--contig:-NODE-2449-length-11281-cov-5.008552_pt1 | contig 11281 bp, 10 predicted proteins | sample MGYA00242111_ERZ509014 | MGnify/ENA primary metagenome ERZ509014 (study PRJEB26280, sample SAMEA2338694) | human gut metagenome | biome: human gut; feature: human-associated habitat; material: faeces... | reverse complement strand
GAGCAACTGATCCGTGCGTTGATGTTAAGCCATTTGATGGTGATCTATATCAAGCAAAGTCTGGGACGCTTGTCCGCCCTTTGCGGTTGTGTGGTTGCCGCTACGGGAGCGAGTTGCGCTATCACCTATTTGATGGGAGGAAATAAGGCGCGGATTTCTTATGCGATCAAGAATATGATCGGTAATATTACCGGAATGATCTGTGACGGTGCCAAGCCGAGTTGCGCGATGAAAGTATCTAGTGGCGTATCTACGGCGATGCTTTCCGCTTTGATGGCCATGGAGGATAAGGTGGTGACTTCCGTGGAAGGTATCATCGATGAGGATGTGGATAAATCGATCGCGAACTTGACCGCTATCGGTTCTAAAGGAATGGAGGCGACGGATCGTCTGGTGCTGGACATCATGACCGGTAAATCTTGTTAATGGGATTCTATGGAGGAGGCACCAAAGGCGAGGAAAAAAGAGATTATGCGAGTGACACTTTTAGGGTCATTCGCTAATTTTGTTTTATTGGTATTCAAGTTCGTGGCGGGTATCTGGGGGCATAGTAGCGCTATGATCGCCGATGCGGTGCATTCGTTATCTGATTTCGTAACGGATATAATCGTACTTCTTTTTGTCAATATATCTTCCAAGCCGAAGGACGAGAGCCATGATTACGGGCATGGTAAATACGAGACTTTGGCGACTTCAATTGTCGGTATCGTCTTGCTTTGTGTAGGTTTTGGCCTTTTCTGGGAGGGAGCGAACAAGATTTATGACTTTTATTTCAAGGGGATTCCGTTGGAAAGTCCGGGAATGATCGCTTTAGTTGCTGCTCTTATCTCTATCGTGATCAAGGAATTACTGTATCATATTACGGTTTGGGTAGGAAGGAAGCAGAATAGTCAAGTCGTTATCGCTAACGCTTGGCATCATCGCTCGGATGCCTTTTCCTCGATCGGTACGGCTTTAGGTATCGGAGGGGCGATTTTGTTGGGGGATAATTGGCGTGTGCTGGACCCGTTGGCGGCTGTGATTGTCAGTTTATTTATCGTAAAAGTAGCCTTACAACTAGTGATCCCGGCGATTAATGACTTATTGGAGAAATCTTTGCCGAAGGAGGTGGAGGATGAGATCTTGGCGATCATTAGTGAGGTTCCCGAGGTAAAGAGCCCGCATAATCTACGTACCCGCCGCATCGGTAATAATTTTGCTATCGAGGCGCATATACGGGTGGACGGACAGATAACCGTGACTCGTGCCCATGACTTGACGAAAGAGATCGAACAGAATCTGCGTGATAAGTTCGGTCAGGCTACGCACATCGCTTTGCACGTGGAACCAATTAAATAAACGAATTGTTATTTGACCATGATGAAGAACTTATATAGGGGAGAAGTGTTCTATTTGATCGCTTCCCCGCTGGATCATGTGGAGGCTTACCGCTATTTTGAGGATGGGGAACTGGCTGTTGTTGATGGAAAGATTGTAGAGGCGGGGCCGTTCGAGGCGATGCGTTCCCGTTACCCGGATTTCCCGGTGACAGACTATTCCGGTAAATTGATTACACCCGGCTTTATTGATTCCCATATCCATTTCTCCCAGTCGGAGATACAGGGAATGTATGGCAAGCAACTTCTGGATTGGCTGGACGAATATACGTTTCCCGCCGAGGAAGCTTTCTCTTCCATGGAATATGCACAAGATATCGCTCGCTTTTTCGTGAAGGAACTGGTGAAGAACGGAACTACGACTTGTGCCGCTTATGCCACGGTTCATCCTGCTTCCGTAACCGCATTATTTTCCGTGGCTACGGAGTATAATATGTGTATCTTGGCTGGAAAGGTGATGATGAACCGGAACGCTCCGGATTATCTGATGGATACCACGCATCAGGGTGAGTTGGACTGCCGTAGCTTAATCGAGGATTGGGACGGGAAAGGACGGAATCACTATGTGATCACGCCCCGTTTCGCCATAACCAGTACGCCGGATCAATTAAAGTCTGCCGGTCGTTTACATGCCGAATATCCCAGTACCTATATACAGACACATCTTTCGGAGAATCTGGGAGAGATTGAATCTGTCTTATCGCTCTGTCCCGGTCATGCGGATTATCTGGAGGTCTATGAGCGTGCCGGATTGTTGACCGATCGTTCGATATTCGGGCATTGTGTCCATCTAACCGATCGGGAATATAAGCGGTTGGGAGAAACGGGAGGCATTATCGCCCATTGCCCGACCTCGAACCTTTTCCTTGGAAGCGGATTATTCGATATGAGGGAAGCGAACCGTTACGGCGTACGTACTACCTTGGCGACAGATGTCGGTGCGGGTACATCTTTCTCTATGTGGCGTACGATGGGAGAGGCTTATAAGGTACAACAGTTGAACGGTTATCCGATGACAGCTTTGGAGGCTATCTATAAATGTACGCTAGGCTCTGCACGGGCCTTATCGTTGGACGACCGAATCGGAAGTTTCCTCCCTGGCCGTGAAGCGGATTTCATAGTCGTGGATTATGCCGCTACCTCTGTCCAGAAATTGCGTATGGAGTATCTTCGTTCGAGAGATAAATGGACGATCGAGAATAAGCTGTTTGGCCTGCAAACCCTCGGCGATGACCGGAATACGGTATGTACTTATATAATGGGCAAGCAAGTATACGGCTCAGATTCGTGCGATCATCAAGAAACAAGTATGTAATACGACCGTTACGACGATCCATAGGCGCTCGGCAGTAGTCGGGCGCAATCCCGGGAAATAATATTCTATAGCCCCGTGCTTGCAAGCGGAGAGGCAATCTCCGCAATAGGTACAGGTATAGCCGATCTTTCCCTTCTCGATCTCTTCTTTATGTAGGGCATCATAACGGCAAGCGTTTGTGCAAGCCATGCAATGGCAACAATCCGTGGTCAGTCGTACCCGGAAAGGAGAGAGGTATTTGAGGAAAGACACTAAAGTCCCGATCGGACAATAACTACTGCAATGCACCATCTTCCGTCTCTTTCTGGAAAACAATAGCATGACAAGTAGGTCGATAACTCCGACCGCTATTCCAAAAGCGGTGGCTATCCTGCCGCTCGCTCCGAATATTCGGAGTAGGATGGCCCCCAACATAACCAGAAATAATATGCTGTATCGCATTTGCTTGTGATAGGGGAACCTTTTTCGTTCCAATTTTCCCCGGGCACTCCATGCGTCGAATGCCCCGAAGTAACAAAGCTGGCTACACCAAGCGGGACCGGATAGTAATAAGGTGCTGATAAAAAGTATGGGCATGAATAATCCCTCGAAGCGATAAAGCGGTCCGGCCAAGATTACCGCAGGGATCGGTAAATGCAGTTTCCCGGTCATAAGGAAAATAGGATCGGCAAAAATCCCTAGAGCAAGTTGCCCGAAAAAAACGATCGAGAATAACAACCACGCTCGTTTTCTCCATTTGGGACGTTCTTGCCGATCTTGCATCTTATAGCAGAGCCAACCACCGTATAGCATGGCAAGTATCACTTGTATCCATCCTCCATACGGAAATAACCTTTCGCCTATCAACAGTGGATTTTTAGGCATGACTTGAACGATCGAGAGAAGTCCCCCGACTAATAATACGGTACTGATAACAATACGTCTCGTTTTCATGCTCAATTATTTTATGCGTAAAAGTATGCCTTTTACGCGAATAATTATAGCACGGGCATTGTATTTCTGATACTAGTTACACCGATTAAACGATCATACCGTGCTCCCATTGGACAATAGTAGACGTAAATGCTATATTCGTTCTCCGTCTGGAAGAAATTACCCTCGATAGGGCCGGTCTGTCCTACGGTCTGTCCGTTAGGGACAAAGAGGTACTGATAGTTGTAACTGCCTTGTTTCAGTAAGACGGATTTCTCGTATTGATGCGTCTCCGGATTATAGCCCATCTTACTTTTCTCGTCCAATACATTATTATATAATTCACCGTTCAAATACACGTTTCCATCGGGAATTAAGTCCATGGCGAGGGTAAAGTGAACGATGTAATAGTCCGCTTCCGTATCCGGGTCGTTACAATTACTGCAACGGATGAAAAAACGGCCGTCTTGGTCTTGATCGTATTGATACGATAATTGGTCACGCCGATAGTCCGTCATCAACTCTACATGGTAATATGGATTATGGAACGAGATACTTTCTACGTGCATGCCATTGTATTTGTTGCTCAAAAATTCCATACGGCGATATTCGTTTCCTGCGGGAAAGATCAAGTTCTGATTGTTCGTATAAGAGATCTGGTTTTCTAAAATAGTCATAGGCTGAAGACCTGTTACGGCATTATCCCTGCGGTTATTCTGATAAACCCAGATTTTCAAGTCGGTCTGAGGATAGGTGATGGGGAAATTCTTGTTATTGATCGCAAAGCTGACTTGTTGGTGTGACTGATTGGTATCGATATCCGTATTTCCGCTCACCGTAGCGGCGACACTAACCATCGGCTCGAAAATAGAAAAGCAAGCGGTAAATACGATCTGGGAGGGATCATCCTCGTTATATACTTGCAAGGCATAATTCCCCGAGACCTTCGGTTGAACGTCATCGTTTGGGAAAAGTAATCGGTAGTTGGTGTATTGTACCGTAGTACCCATCGCATTGGCGAAATCCTCGATCGTGCTCCCTTGGAAACCATTCATATACTCAATCGGGGAAAGATTCGATTGCGTCCAATCGGCGTTGCAATGAACCAGATTATAGGCGTATCGCCCGAAGCCCGGATTAAAAGCATCGAAATTAACTTCGATACGGTTTTCACCGCCCAGTTCAATGAATGGATCGGAGAACATCTCGCCGGCAACCTTCACTTGGAGGGTCTTTATTTGCTTATCGCTAACGTTGGTGAAGTAAGTCACTTGAGCGTTCAACGGTACTAAAACCGTGATAAGCAGCAGAAATAGGATTTTAAAAACTTTCATTTTCTTATTACTTTCTTTAACGACGCAAAATTATGGAATTATTTCTCTATTTATTTGCCTTTCCCTGCTCTAAAGCATGAAAAAATGTTTACTTTTGCAGGAAAATTACATATAAACAATTTTAGTTGTATCATGGCAAATGTGATTAAGATTAAAAAGGGTTTAGACATTAATCTGAAGGGCAAAGCTTCGGATGTACTGTTAAACGGCGGCAAGAGCGAGTCTTACGCGATCGTCCCCGATTATTATAACGGTATTCTCCCCAAAGTTGTTGCGAAAGTAGGAGAAAAAGTCAAAGCCGGTTCTGTACTGATGATTGACAAGAACCGCCCCGAGATCAAGTTTGTTTCGCCGGTCAGTGGCGAGGTAACTGCCGTAAACCGAGGAGAGAAGCGTAAGGTGCTAAGCATCGTTGTGAAGCCGGATGCGCAGATCGAGTATGAGGAGTTCGGTAAGAAGAACGTAGCATCCCTACAGGGAGCAGAGGTGAAAGAGGTACTTCTGAACGCTGGTATGTGGCCGTTTATCAAGCAACGCCCATACGATATCGTTGCCGCTCCATTGGATACTCCGCGTGATATCTTCGTTTCGGCTTTTTACTCCGCTCCTTTGGCTCCAAACTTCGATTTTATCGTAAAAGGTCAGGAGGCTGATTTCCAGACTGGATTAAACGCCCTAGCTAAATTAACGAATGGAAAAGTGTATGTGGGTGTAAGAAGTGGTTCTGTCGTGAGCGGAATGAAAGGTGTGGAGATCGTGGAAGTAGAAGGTCCGCATCCCGCAGCGAACGTTGGCGTGCAGATCAATCATATCAAGCCCGTTAACAAGGGTGAGGTAGTTTGGACGGTTAATCCGGCAGACGTGATCGTTATCGGACGCTTGTTTAACAAGGGTGTCGCCGATTTCAGCCGTATGGTTGCTATTACCGGTTCCGAGACTACCGAGAGAGGCTACGTTAAAACGATTTCAGGTTGTACGATTAAGAGCTTGGTTAACGGTAAAGTGTTAGGACAGGAACATATCCGTATTATCAGCGGTAATGTTTTGACAGGTACCAAGGTGAATATGGATGGTTACCTAGGCGCTTATGATAACCAGATCACCGTGATTCCGGAAGGTGATGAGACGCATGAGTTCTTAGGTTTCGCTATGCCTCGTTTCAACCAGTTCAGCGTTAGCCATAGTTACTTTAGCTGGTTAGGTACTAGCAAGGAATATGTGATCGACGCCCGTATCAAAGGTGGTAAACGTGCCATGATCATGTCTAATGAATACGATAAGGTGTTTCCGATGGACATCTATCCGGAGTATTTGTTGAAAGCGATCATTGCGTTCGATATCGACAAGATGGAGAACTTAGGTATCTATGAGGTGGCTCCCGAGGACTTCGCTCTTTGCGAGTTCGTGGACACTTCCAAGATCGAGTTGCAAAAGATCGTTCGCGACGGATTGAACCTGTTGTATAAGGAAATGAATTAATAACATAAAAAACTTATAATACATTGAAAGCGTTAAGGAATTATCTCGACAAGATTAAGCCTAACTTTGAGGAAGGCGGAAAGCTGGCGATGTTCCGTTCTGTTTTTGACGGTTTCGAAACATTCTTATTTGTTCCGAACGAGACCTCTAAAACGGGCGTACATATTCATGACTGTATTGATTCAAAGCGTGCCATGACCGTGGTTATCATCGCTTTGTTGCCTGCTTTGCTTTTTGGTATGTATAATGTCGGTTATCAGCACAATTTAGCTGTGGGGGCTGAGCCGGGATTTTTGATGACTTTTATTTTTGGATTTTTGGCGGTATTGCCTAAGATCATTGTTTCGTATGTGGTAGGTTTGGGTATAGAGTTCGCTGTCGCCCAAGTGAAGAAGGAAGAGATTCAAGAAGGATTCTTGGTTTCCGGTATCTTGATTCCGATGATCGTTCCGGTCGATACTCCGTTATGGATGATCGCTGTAGCTACTGCTTTCGCTGTTATTTTCGCGAAAGAGGTATTTGGTGGTACGGGATATAATATATTTAATGTAGCATTGGTTACACGTGCGTTCTTATTCTTCGCTTACCCGGCAGCAATGTCTGGTGATCAAGTGTTCGTTCGTACGGCTGATACGTTTGGTATCGGGGCTGGCCAAGTAGTTGACGGTTTTTCCGGAGCTACTCCGCTAGGACAAGTCGCTATCGCTGGTAAGGAGATGATCGGTTCTTTCCAAGCTGTTGACGTATTAGGCAACCCGATCTCTACTTGGGACGCGTTTATTGGTTTGATCCCGGGCTCTATCGGTGAGACTTCCGTATTGGCTATTTTGATCGGTGCGGTTATCTTGTTGGTTACGGGTATCGCAAGTTGGAAGACAATGGTTTCCGTGTTCGTGGGTGGTGCTTTCATGTCATTGATCTTTAATATGATCGGTACTACGGTCGCTATGTGCGTATCTCCGCTGGATCACTTGTTCTTAGGTGGTTTCGCTTTTGGTGCCGTGTTCATGGCTACAGACCCTGTGACTTCCGCTCGTACGGAGACAGGTAAATATATCTATGGTTTCCTTGTAGGTGCTATGGCCATTATTATTCGTGCGTTGAACCCGGGTTATCCAGAGGGTATGATGCTCGCTATCCTGTTGATGAACGTGTTCGCTCCCCTGATCGACTATTATGTTGTGGAAGCTAATATCTCTCGCAGATTGAAACGTGTAATAAAATAAAGTAAGAAGGAATATGGCTAAATATAAATGTAAGGTATGTGGCTATGTCCACGAGGGAAATAAGGCTCCTGACACTTGCCCGGTATGTTCCGCTCCTGCTTCCGAATTTGAGGAAATCAAGGAGGAGGGCGCCGCTAAGAAAGGCATAAACCGGGATAGCAATGTTTATACGGTTGTTTATGCGGCTGTGATGGTTGTGCTAGTGGCTGTCGTATTGGCGTTTACTTCACAATCATTGAGAAGTTTTCAGAAACAGAACGAGGATAACGATAAGAGACAACAAATTCTGCGTTCTATTAACGTAAATGTTTCTTCTTCTGAGGCTGAGACCAAGTACAACGAGTTGATCAAGGAAGCTTTCTTGGTAAACGAGAATGGTGAGAAGGTTGAAGGCGACGCTTTCGCTACGGATGTAGTTAAGGCTGCCGCTGAGCATCAATATCCGGTTTTCGTCGCGAATGTAGATGGTCAACCGAAATATATCATGGCTTTGCATGGAGCAGGTCTTTGGGGTCCGTTATGGGGTTATATCTCTGTAGATAGTGATAAGAATACTATTTATGGTGCTGACTTCAGCCACCAAGGTGAAACTCCGGGTCTGGGAGCTGAGATCTCTAAACCGGCGTTCAGCAATGAGTTCAAAGGTAAGAAGATCTTCATGAGTGGAGAATTCAAGTCTGTCGCTGTTGTTAAGCCGGGTAAGAGCGTAGCGGGACAGGATTATGTAGACGGTATCTCAGGTGGTACAATTACCAGTAAAGGTGTGGATGAAATGTTATTCAACAGCTTGAGCGGTTATGTTAAATTTTTGACCTCACAAAATTAAGTAGAAGATGGGATTATTATCTGAAAAGAATAAAGAAGTTCTGTTAGGCCCGTTGAGCGCTAACAACCCGGTTGTCGTTCAGATGTTGGGTATTTGCTCTGCGTTGGCTGTAACATCAAAACTTGAGCCGGCCATCGTGATGGGTATCTCGGTGACGGCTGTCGTAGCTTTCGCTAACGTGATCATTTCATTGATGCGTAATACGATTCCGAACCGTATCCGTATTATCGTGCAATTGGTGGTAGTTGCCGCTTTGGTGACAATCGTTAGTGAGGTGTTGAAAGCTTTTGCTTATGACGTAAACAAACAGCTTTCCGTATTTGTCGGTTTGATCATTACGAACTGTATCTTGATGGGACGTCTGGAAGCGTTCGCCTTGGGTAACGGCCCATGGGAATCGTTCTTGGATGGCATTGGTAACGGTCTGGGATATGCGATTATTCTTATTATCGTAGGTTTCTTCCGTGAATTGCTGGGATCTGGTACCTTATTGGGTTTCCAAGTGATTCCGCAGGCATTCTATGATCTGGGTTACGTGAACAATGGTTTGATGATCTTGCCTCCGATGGCGTTGATCGTGATCGCTGTTATTATTTGGGTTCATCGTGCTAAGAACAAGGAACTTCAAGAAAATTAATGTTAACGATTAAACGAATAATAGAATGGAACAATTATTAAGCACATTCGTCCGCTCGATCTTCGTTGACAACATGATCTTCGCATACTATTTGGGTATGTGCTCTTTCGTGGCTGTCTCAAAGAACGTGAAGACCGCTTTAGGATTAGGTATAGCAGTGACATTCGTACTTTTCTGTACGTTGCCGATTAACTATATGCTTGAGAATTATGTATTGAAAGAAGGTGCGTTAAGTTGGTTAGGCCCGGAATATGCGGAGGTGAACCTTAGCTTCTTGGCGTTTATTATCTTTATCGCCGTTATCGCTTCTTTCGTGCAGTTGGTCGAGATGGTAGTCGAGAAATTCTCTCCGTCTTTGTATGCTTCCCTTGGTATCTTTTTGCCGCTGATCGCTGTAAACTGCGCTATCTTGGGTGGTTCTCTGTTTATGCAACAAAAAGCGTTCCCTAATGTAGGTGTCGCCACTGTTTATGGTTTAGGATCTGGTATCGGTTGGTTGCTGGCTATCGTAGGTATGGCGGCTATCCGTGAGAAATTGTCATATTCAAATGTCCCCAATGCTTTGAAAGGTTTGGGTATTACTTTCATCATCACGGGTTTGATGGGTATGGCATTCATGTGTTTCTCTGGTCTGAAGATTTAAGTATTAACGCATTAAACAAAATATAAAGATGACTTTATTAATGTCGGGCGGACTTACGATTGGTGTCAGCGCAATAGTATTCTTATTGATCACGCTGATCTTGGTCGGTTTGCTTTTGTTCGCCAAAGCAAAATTGGTGCCTTCAGGGAATGTAAGCTTGAAGGTTAACGGAGAGAAAGATATAGAGACCCCGATTGGTGGAACTTTGCTAGGTGCGCTACAGAGCGGTGGCATCTTCTTGTCTTCCGCTTGTGGTGGTGGTGGTAAATGCGGTCAGTGCCGTGCTCAAGTTATTGATGGCGGTGGCGAGATCCTACCTACTGAGAAAGGTTTCTTCTCTCGTAAACAAGTGAAAGATCATTGGCGTTTGGCTTGTCAATGCAAGGTGAAAGAGGATATGGTCGTTCAGGTACCAGACGAGGTATTTGGCGTTAAGGAATGGGAATGCGAGGTTATCAGTAATAAGAACGTCGCTACATTTATCAAGGAGTTTATCGTTGCGTTGCCTAAAGGTGAGCACATGGACTTTATTCCGGGTTCTTACGCTCAGATCAAGATCCCTACATACTCAATGGATTATAACAAGGATATCGATAAGAGCTTGATCGGCCCCGAGTATCTGCCGGCTTGGGAGAAATTCGGTTTATTCGGTTTGAAGTGTAAGAACGACTCACCGTCTATCCGTGCCTATTCTATGGCTAACTATCCTGCTGAGGGTGACCGTATCATGTTGACCGTGCGTATCGCTACGCCGCCGTTCAAACCGAAACCACAAGTTGGTTTCATGGATGTGATGCCGGGTATCGCTTCTTCTTATATCTTTACGTTGAAACCGGGTGATAAGGTGACTATGAGTGGTCCTTATGGTGATTTCCACCCAATTTTCGATTCTAAGAGAGAGATGATGTGGATTGGTGGTGGTGCTGGTATGGCTCCGTTGCGTGCCCAAATCATGCACATGACGAAGACGTTGAAGACTACGGATCGTAAGATGTCTTACTTCTATGGCGCGCGTGCCTTGAACGAAGTGTTCTATTTGGAAGATTTCTTGGAAATAGAGAAAGAATTCCCAAACTTTACGTTCCACTTGGCGCTTGACCGTCCTGATCCTGCCGCTGATGCTGCGGGTGTTAAATATACGGCTGGATTCGTTCATCAAGTAATCCATGATACTTACTTGAAGGATCACGAGGCTCCGGAAGATATCGAATACTACATGTGTGGTCCGGGCCCGATGTCAAAGGCCGTGGAAAATATGCTGGATAACTTGGGTGTACCTCGTGAGATGTTGCACTTCGATGATTTCGGTGGATAAAATAGGATTTCTATATCTACAGATAGAAGGCGGGGGTTAAGATCCTCGCCTTTTTTATTTTGGCCCTGAAACTCCTCTTTACGAAGATATACTTCAAATGCTATAGGATATATACTGCATGTGTCATAGGATATATACTTCATTAACGAAATAAGTCGTACTTTGACTATGCCTAAATTTACTTCACAGATTTTACTGTTATTTTCTAAGGTACTTCA
>ENA-ORND01002438-ORND01002438.1-human-gut-metagenome-genome-assembly--contig:-NODE-2438-length-11305-cov-2.741333_pt1 | contig 11305 bp, 8 predicted proteins | sample MGYA00242111_ERZ509014 | MGnify/ENA primary metagenome ERZ509014 (study PRJEB26280, sample SAMEA2338694) | human gut metagenome | biome: human gut; feature: human-associated habitat; material: faeces... | reverse complement strand
CCATTCCGGCCACATATTCGAGATACTGATCGGTTATCAGCGCGATTGGTATATCATATATATTAACTTTATTCTTATCTATCAAATGCAGAAGCAAATCAAGCGGTCCTTCAAATGCTTCCAGCTTAACCTCAAGTGCCATATTATCCTCCGGAAACTATCCTACCATTATAATCCGCTCTTTGCAAGAATTTTCAGATTGACAAGCTCCGGGTTATTATTAATTCTGACTTTAATAGTATGTGCTCCGAGACCTCTGCTTACAAGCATCATGCTGTCTCCATATTCAAACATGCCGTAATCGTACTCAGGCATCAGCTTGAATTTAGGTGACATCATACCACCAAGGCCCGGAATCCTGACCATTCCTCCGTGAAGATGTCCCGATATTACAAGGTCGGCTCCCCATTCGGCATACCTGTTAAAATATTCCGGGTTATGTGCGAGCATAAGATTGTACACATCTTTGTCAGCTTCACCAAGGTGCATGCTCACAAGGCCGCTTCCCATTGCTGTCTTGTGGAACTTGGAATAAAATGCTGCGTCTATCTCAAGACCGGAGAGTGCCAGATGTGCATTATCCTTCTCAAGTGTGATCGTCTCGTCTTCAAGGAACACAACACCCTTCTCACCGAGGTAGTCCCTTATTGTATAATATTTATCACCATATTGGTCATCATACAGTTTCATCCTGTATTCGTGATTACCAAGTGCATAAAACACCGGATAATGTCCGGCTAACGTCGATATATAATTAATGACATCCGTAGGGTCATCCTTAAAAGTGCCGTTTATCATATCCCCCGCCATAAGAATCGCATCCGGTGATGCCTTCTTAATCATGGAATTAACTTCATGAAGATTAATACCGTAACTGTTTGAATGCAGATCGCTCATGACGATGAAATTAAACCCTGTAAAGTCTTTCGGAAACTTGTCCGTCTCTATGGTATATTTTGTAAAATCTATTTTTTTCATCCACCAAAACGCCCTTTCATTTTTCTTATAACATTGTAACCAAATTTCATCCAATCCGCAATCATTATTTCGCGCTTGATTAATTTATGTTTTTTGAATATACTAATATATTGAGAATATTTTTGAAAGGACGTTTTGTATGAAACTTTTTGCATCAATAGCTGTTATCGCTAACAAGGTGAAAGAAGATTATGTGAGTGCGTTTGCAGCCCAGGCAGCACTTTTTGTCATTATGAGCTTTGTTCCTTTCCTTATTCTGCTGCTTACGCTTATTAAGTATACTCCTCTCACAGAGGAAGTTCTTCTTCAGTTTGTAACCAATTTTGCTCCTGATGCTTTCAGGCAGAGCTTTTCATCCATAATAAGCCAGCTTTACACCGGCTCAGACACGCCGCTTTTCCTTATTTCACTCGCATCGATTCTCTGGACCGCCGGTAAAGGCTGTAATGCCCTTATAGAGGGTCTTAATTCGGTGTTTGATATCAAGGAACGCCGTAATGGTTTTGTTCTCAGGCTTTATTCAATATTATATACGATAATATTTGTCGTGATTATCGTTGTTTGTCTGCTCATATACATCCTTGGCAATGAAATTCTTTCATTCATCACCAAGCATGTTCCGTTTGTGGCTAATATAATAGAGGCACTGCTCAATATCCGCGTACTTCTCTCTGTCGGATTATTTACTGTATTTTTCACTTTTCTGTATGTGGCAATTCCAAGCCGGCATACCAAAATAAGGCGTCAGCTTCCCGGAGCCCTTTTCTCTGCTATCGGCTGGACGGGATTTTCATATTTTTTCTCGCTGTATGTAAATTATTCCCACAATATAGCCGTGCTTTACGGCAGCCTTGCAATGGTTGTCTGTGCAATGCTATGGCTTTATGTATGTATGTTCATATTCCTTCTGGGTGCCGAAATCAATCTCTACATAGAGCAATGGACGATGGGCCGTTCTGTCGATAAAGCCACTGACATCACTCATTCCCGTAAACGTTCATAATGTCCGATCCCTTGAAGAAGAATTCAAGGATTTCATTATATTTCATTCCGGATTTGACCATGTTGGATACTGCATTCTGGCTCATTCCAATCCCGTGTCCATATCCGCCTCCGCGTATGACATATCCGGTTTCTCCGTCATTTTCATCATATTTTTCCAATATGCAATATGCACTCGGCAGAATATAGAATGTTGTTGTATCACCCTTAAAAAGAGTTATTGGATTGTCATGCGGGCACAAAAGATACCTTATATTGAGTTCATTATCAACCTTAATTGTTGCTTCACTTCCCCGTATTATCATTGACATTACGGCTCCGCCGCTGCTTCTTTTTGTTATTTCAACCGATGAAACCGTTCCGACATTACGGATTTCTTTTGAAATCCATCTTCCATTCTCTGAAACCATAATCTGCGAAGGATTCGCACAATACCTTGAATACAGGTACTCATTTACACTTTTGGTTATATCTGCCATTGACATTCTGACACTCCACCTGTAATATCCGAAGCCATAATCAAAATCCTTTTCGTTATCATTTCTTATATACTCAGCAAATGTTTCCTCATCGGATAAATCTGTTTCCTCCCTGTCCGGATTAACCGTTTCAGACACAAGATACGGACACGAATCAGGGTTACCTCCCCAGACGGAATTATCGGATGTGTGTCCGCAGGATGTTGAATAATAATATGTTGTTATCGGGTTACCATCATATGATGCCACCTCTCCGTAGGTTTCCCTTACCGCTTCGGTTGCTTCTTCTTTTTCCTGAACATTATTATACACCTGATAATTAACACTGTCATCCACATGGGCTCCGTAACGGCTGTATGAATTATTTAAAAGTTGTCTGTAAGCATAACTTCTGGCGCACACCGCCTGGACTTTAAGGGCTTCCACGCCGAATCTGTTAGGCATTTCACTCGGAACAACGGCATACAGATACTCCTCTATCAGCACATCGTTTATAAGTAATAATCCCTCATCCTGCAAGGCAACCTCCAACGTTCCCCTGTACTCCGGATTTCCATATGATTTCTCCACTGTAAGAACACGTATCCTCCCGGTCTGTGAAACGGGTCTTATGCTTACCCTTCCTTCTGACAAAAGCGATGAATCTTTATATATGTCCGTTATCTCTCCCGCCTCATATTCTTCTTCCCGTCCTCCGGCTGACACAATATAATTTCCGGTTCCCGTAATTGAAACTCTCTCATGAAAAAGTGAAGTAAAACCTGTTGACATAATAAGGACACGTATATTATCCGCTTTTACGGTTCTGGAGATTAATGCCGCACATACATTACCGTCAGCCACCACAAAATCCGTCGTATCATATCCGACAAGTACGTCTTTTATTGTTTTTTCTTCTATGCTTCCGTATGTTTTGTACACCTTAAAATTCTCATCAAGGCTTAACATTCCATATCCTTCAATCTCTATCTTCTCTGTGTCAGCCATAAGTACCTTGCCCGAAATAGAAGAATTTTTAAGTGCAACCGACTTTACTTTTCCGCCTTTCATATGAATGTCCCCAACCGTCTGCGTAAAATCCGATTCCAGCTTTCCGGTATCAAAAATCCTCTTTGCGCCGCCTATATAAGCAGTCACATGATTTTCGCTTCCGTTTTCAAGCCATGTATTGCTATATACTATATCATCAGACAATTTGACATCAACACCCGCAATCTCGTCACCGCGTACATACACGCGGATCCGGCTGTCTATGTATGCATCCAGAACCAGTCCCTCAAAATAATAGCTTCCCTTATCTGTAAATGTCTGCCATCGTCCGGCTTCTTCACTGTTCGACGGTGTCATGCATATTATCATTTCTTCCGTATGCATACCCTCATCGGATCCCCACAAAGCCAGAAGATAATCATATATCTCATCAAATTGTTTTTTCTTTATAAGTGTCTTTCCTGATTTATTTATATTTATTCCCGCCGACGATTTGATTTCCTTAGTTGAGAGGTTGCGCGCTTCAAGATAGTCTATAAACTCGCCGTATGTATAGTTGCCATTCTTATTCTTTACCGTGTCCGCATATTCCTGCGATATCATATAATTATAGTATTTTTCATACCATGCGCCCTCTCCCTTCCCATCAAAGCAGTCCGGCGCATTGCTTATCGTATTTTTATCAGCTTCAAGCAAAGCCAACATCTTATATGCAACTGCTCTCCTGACATATCCGCCATCCTGTTTTACGCGGACATTTATAAAAATTATTATTCCTGCTGCCGCAAGCAGAAATATAACTATAATAATCAATATCTTTCTGTTTCTCATGACAAACCCTCCTGTCTTACATTAGTATTCCGAAGGGCATAAAAATAGACCTGCCCATGGCAAGTCTCACAAAATAATATGTTCCCCAAAATGCCGGCTCCTACTATTCTGACGCCTAGCTATGCTAGGTGGGTAACCGCAAATAAGCTTCTGCCTTCCACTGCTAACGGAGGCCTGACATCCACTTAAAGATATAGGAATCCCTTGTGTCAAATGTAGGTTCAAAACTATAGGAGTTATCGAACATTCCAGGAAACATATTCCTAAGTTATTTCATAAACTTAGTATACTCTATTGTATGTTATTTTTCAATAAAAATTCACGAATATTTTACTATTTTCTTACGATAAGAGACTTACCCGTCATCTCTTCCGGCTGCTTCATTCCCATACATTCAATAAGTGTAGGAACAATATCTGCAAGACATCCGCCTTCCCTGAGTGTGTATGAAGGATCGGCATTTACGAGGATGAACGGCACCGGATTAGTGGTATGCGCAGTAAACGGTGCACCTGTCTCATAGTCGATAAGCTGTTCTACATTACCGTGGTCGGCACAGATAAAGAGTGTTCCGTCGACTTCCTTGATAAGGTTGACTATCTCACCGACGCACTTGTCGATTACTTCAACTGCTTCAACAGCTGCTTCAATAACGCCGGTGTGGCCTACCATATCAGGGTTTGCAAGGTTGCAGATGATAACATCATATACAGCATCTCCGTTCTCGTCCTTGGCTGTGATTGCCTCGCTTAATTTATCTGTTACAGTATATGCTGCCATACGAGGTTTCTTATCATATGTCGGAACATATTTCGGTGAATTTACAAGTATTCTCTCTTCATCCTTATTAGGAGTCTCAACACCTCCGTTGAAGAAAAATGTAACATGAGCATATTTCTCTGTCTCGGCGATACGTGCCTGCTTCATTCCGTTAGCAGCAATCCATTCTCCGAATGTATTGGTAACTTCAACTTTCTTAAATGCAACTTCCTTATTAGGGATGAGAGGATCATATTCCGTAAAGCATACAAATACAATGTCCTTGCGGGCTCCTCTGTTGAATTTATCAAAATCATCATCACAGAAGCAATGTGTAATTTCTCTTGCACGGTCAGGGCGGAAATTAAAGAATACAACAGAATCCTTGTCCTTGATAAGTGCAACCGGCTCACCATTCTCCTTAATTACAAAAGGAACAACAAACTCATCATTAACGCCTGCATCATATGAGGCCTGTACTCCGTCAACAGCGTTGTCCGCACTGTTTCCTATGCCCTTGGTCATGGCATCATATGCCTTCTCGACACGGTCGTAGTTATTATCTCTGTCCATTGCATAGTAACGTCCTGATACGGATGCAATCTTACCTACACCGATCTTATCCATTTCGGCCTGAAGGTCCGCAATAAAGCCCTTTGCTGACTGTGGCGGAGTATCTCTTCCGTCAAGGAAGCAGTGAACATACACCTTATTGAGTCCTTCTCTCTTAGCAAGTTCAAGAAGTCCGTAAAGATGTGTATTATGGCTGTGCACACCACCATCCGAAAGAAGTCCGAATGCATGAAGTGCTGAATTATTGGCCTTGCAATTATTAACTGCCTTAAGGAGAGCCTCATTTTTAAAGAAATCTCCGTCATTTATCTCTTTCGTGATTCTGGTAAGCTCCTGGTATACGATTCTTCCGGCACCCATATTAAGATGTCCTACCTCTGAGTTACCCATCTGTCCGTCCGGAAGACCTACTGCCATTCCGCTGGCATATCCTTTTACAAAAGGATATTCCTTCATAAGTCTGTCCATAACAGGTGTCTTGGCAAGTGCTACGGCATTGCCTTCGGTTCTGTCATTAAGTCCATATCCGTCAAGGATAAGGAGCACTGTAGGTTTTTTAGCCATTTTAAAATCTCCTTTGATATATATTACAACTCTAATGTAAAAATCTTGTTTTCAACCGTAATTAATTTATCACAATCATTTTTATAAGTCAATGACAAGCTCTACCGGGCAATGATCCGAGCCCATTACCGAATCCAATATGTCCGCTTCTTTTATCCTGTCATCAAGTCTCTTTGATGATAAAAAATAATCAATACGCCATCCGGCATTTTTTTCCCTTGCCTTGAACATATATGACCACCAGCTGTAGCGGTCCTTAGCATCCGGATAAAGATATCTGAAGGTATCGGTAAAACCGGCATTAAGAAGCTCTGTCATTTTAGAACGTTCTTCATCCGTAAATCCTGCATTGTGGTGATTGGATTTGGGATTCTTAAGGTCAATTTCTTCATGTGCTACATTCATATCTCCCGTGACAATGACCGGTTTATCCGCATCAAGTGTCATAAGATACTCCCTGAATGCATCTTCCCAGACCATTCTGTATTCAAGACGTGCAAGGTCCCTCTTGGAATTAGGAGTGTATACATTAACCAGATAATAATTGTCATATTCCACTGTTATGACACGTCCTTCGTGGTCATGCTCCTCTATGCCGATGCCATAGGTGACATTAACCGGCTCCTTCTTCAAAAAAACAGCGGTGCCGGAGTAACCTTTTTTCTCCGCATAATTCCAATAAGCATAGTATCCTTCCCGATTCCACTCAAGCTGTCCTTCCGACAGTTTAATTTCCTGAAGACATACCGCATCCGCGTCAATGCTGTCGAAAAAATCCATAAAGCCTTTATCCATACAGGCTCTCAGTCCGTTTACATTCCATGATATTAATTTTTGCATAATTCCTCCTATTACATGTAATCACAGCAGGAAATCCGCAAGTATATAATTACTTACATCTATTCCTTTATCGGTAAAAAACACATTATTACCGTCATCCGCAATATGTCCGGTAGAAACATATTTGGAAATCACATTTCCAAATACATTATCCATCTGCCTGCCGAAGGTAACCCTGAACCTGTCACGGTTCACGCCACGCATCATTCTCAGTCCCAGGAACATAAATTCAGACATACAGTCGTTTACGGTAAGTTCTTCCGCATCATATTCCACATGCACCGGGTCATAGATAAAAGCCGGGGTGTTTTTTGTGGTGTTATATCTGATATTCTTAATCATAGATGATGCTCCCGCACCGAATCCGGCATATTCACCGCGTGTCCAGTATTTTATATTATGTCTGCATTCCCTGCCGGCAAGCGCATAATTGGATATCTCGTAATGTCCGTATCCGTTATCTGCAAGAATTGATGCCGTATCGTGGTACATTTCCCGTTCTTCATCCTCGGACGGAAGATAAAGTTTACGCCCCGACTTATACATATCACTCAGAGGTGTGCCATCTTCAATAATAAGGCTGTACGCCGATATATGTGTAGGTCTTAACATCATAACCGTCCTGAGTGTCTTTCTCCAGCCGGCCGGTGTCTGTCCAGGTATTCCGGACATGATATCTATATTTATATTATCAAAGCCGCTCTTTGCCGCAGCCTCATATGATTCCATAAAGTCCTCAAAAGAATGTATTCTCCCAAGCATCTTAAGTTCATCATCATTAACGGACTGCAGACCGAAGCTTAACCTGTTAACTCCTTTTTCCCTGTATATCCCAAGTTTATCTTCATCCATGGTTCCCGGATTACATTCAATTGTAATTTCACAGTCATCACTCAGGTTGAAATTGTTATATATTGCACCAAGCACGTTCATAAGTTCTCCCGCATCCATAATCGACGGCGTTCCACCGCCAAAGAAAATGCTGTCAACCTCATATTCTCCGGCAAGCTTCGGTGCACCGGAGTTTATCTGGGTGCATAATGCCTTAAGATACTGTTTCCTGACATGCTCTTCTGCCGGTGCAGAAAAAAAATCGCAATATATACATTTGGATTTACAAAAGGGGATATGTATGTATATCCCCAATTTCTTATTTGCCATATAACGCCTATCCGCGTGCCAGTCCGCCAATAAAATTATTGACTTTCCTTGTGCGCGCTTTCCGTACTTTTTTTCTGAGATACCTGAATACTCTCTTCTCGCCTTTATCGGCAAGCATCCTTAATACATATTCAAGTTCTTTTTCCGTATCTTTATTGATAAGAATCTTACCTTTTTTCCCAAGGAAATAATTGAGCGGAGCATTATCCGTATAATTATCTCCATAATAAATCTTGCTGGCCGCTATTCTGTCGCATACCATCTCAACAAAATATTTGTCCGGCATCTTAACACCCTCAAGGCGTTTGGTCTTTGGGTTGTAATCATTCCAGTATTCATAATGATGCTTATTGCGTCCCTTATGATGCATCCATGCTTTGGAATATCCGTATGTTTCACGTTCTGACTCATTGGGGCTTCTGTCTCCCTGATAAAACAACATTCCGGGTATAAATTCGGCCGGCGAGTATTTGGACAAATCATGAAAAAGTCCCTGAAGTCCTATTCCTGCACGAAAACAGTTTTTAATAACTTCATGTCTGTGCCTTGTAATGGTCTTAAAATGTTTCTTTGCATTCTCAAAATAGTTCATAATAATACTGCCTCACCTTCCATATCATTCGTCATCAAGCTTAAGTACGCTCATAAATGCCTTCTGCGGTATCTCTACGTTGCCAATCTGACGCATTCTCTTCTTGCCTTCCTTCTGTTTTTCAAGAAGTTTCTTTTTACGGGAAATATCACCGCCATAACATTTTGCAAGAACGTCCTTGCGCAATGCCTTGACTGTCTCTCTTGCAATGATTTTGCTTCCTATTGCAGCCTGAATCGGTATTTCAAAGAGCTGTCTTGGAATTTCTTCTTTAAGTTTCTCACACATCTTACGGCCGCGTTCATATGCGCTCTCTTCAAATACAATAAATGAAAGTGCGTCAACTTCTTCTTTGTTGACAAGTATGTCCAACTTGCACAATTTGGACTGCTTGTACCCTTTCATCTGGTAATCGAACGATGCATATCCTCTCGAGCGTGATTTAAGTGCATCAAAGAAATCATATATTATTTCATTAAGCGGGAGTACATATTTAATAAGTGCCCTTGTTCCTTCAATATATTCCATTCCCATATATTCGCCGCGGCGTTCCTGACAAAGTTTCATAATGGCACCTACATATTCCGAAGTAACCATTATTTCGGCATCAACAACCGGCTCTTCCATATAATCTATCTCCGACGGATCGGGAAGATTGGACGGATTGGTCAGGTCTATAACACTTCCATCCGTCTTATGAACTTTGTATACAACACCCGGTGCCGTAGTTACAAGATCGAGATTGTATTCTCTCTCAAGACGTTCCTGTATTATTTCAAGATGAAGCAGACCTAAGAATCCGCACCTGAATCCAAAACCAAGTGCAACAGATGTTTCCGGTTCATAGAAAAGCGACGCATCATTAAGCTGTAATTTCTCAAGTGCATCTTTAAGGTCTTCATAATGTGCCCCATCTGCCGGATAAAGTCCGCAAAATACCATCGGGTTAACTTTCTTATATCCCGGAAGAGGCTTTGCACAAGGATTCATGGCATCGGTTATGGTATCTCCGACTCTGGTATCCTTGACATTCTTGATGCTTGCCATAATATATCCGACCAGACCGGCTGACAATTCATCACATGCAATAAATTGTCCCGCCCCGAAATATCCGACTTCGACAACTTCTGCCTCTGCACCGGTAGCCATCATTCTTATGCGGGTTCCTTTGCGGACAGTTCCTTCTTTCACTCTGCAGAAAACTATGACTCCTTTATATGAATCATATATTGAATCAAAAATAAGTGCCGACAGTGGGGCTTCCGGATCTCCTTCAGGCGCCGGAAGCTTATGAACTATCGCTTCCAGGACATCTTCAATATTGATGCCGTTCTTAGCTGAGATAAGAGGTGCATCTTCTGCTTCTATACCTATCACATCTTCTATTTCTTCCTTAACACGCTCCGGCTCCGCACTTGGCAGATCTATCTTGTTAATAACAGGAAATACCTCAAGATTATGATCTATTGCCATATATACATTCGCAAGTGTCTGTGCTTCTATTCCCTGTGCCGCATCAACTACAAGCACAGCTCCCTCACATGCTGCCAGGCTTCTTGACACTTCATAGTTAAAATCGACATGACCAGGGGTGTCTATAAGATTAAATATATATTCTTCTCCGTCTTTCGCTTTATATACAATACGTACTGCCTGCGCCTTAATTGTAATTCCGCGTTCCCTCTCAAGATCCATGTTATCAAGAACCTGCTCCTGCATTTCCCTGCTTGTAAGAAGTCCTGTCTTTTCTATAATTCTGTCGGCAAGAGTTGACTTGCCGTGGTCAATATGTGCTATAATACAAAAATTTCTTATGTTCTTCTGATTAATTACTGCCATTCGTATAACCTGCCTGTTCTAAGTATTTCATAATTCCATCAGCTATAAGCTTAGCTGTATTGTCTATATCTGTTGTTACAAGTATATTATCCTTACTGCTGTACATATTGCCTAACTCTATTATACAGCTCGCTACTTTGCTGTGCTGGTTCAGGTAATAATCTTTGCTCTTATTATCAGGAGTACCCGTATTCACTCCCGATAAGCTTACATCTACTCCATTTAACTCTTCCATAATATCACTCGCAAGGCTTTTAGAGTTAGATGGGGAAGAGGTATGAATCCACGCACTTATTCCCCTACTGCTTCCTGACTTATCAGTAATATCCCTATGAAATGACACAAGTGCCGCTGCTTTGGCGTTATTGCATATCTCTATACGCTTGGTATAATCCACCGATGTATCAGTTGTTCTTGTCATAACAACTGTAACGCCAGCACTTTCAAGCTCATTCTTAACGCTGTCAGCTAAAGATAACATCTGTGTCTTTTCATAGTTAGTTCCGTCGTACTGTCCTGTATCACTTCCACCGTGAGGAGCATCTATACAGACTATTGCCTTAGACGACCAGTTAATTGTCTTATTATTACTTTCTTCGCTATTATCCTCATTGTTCTGCAAAAGCCCATCATCAGTTACCTCATCTGATGTTGTCTTTCCTATATTCATAATTGACCTTATCGAAGCTCCACAGTC
>ENA-ORND01002431-ORND01002431.1-human-gut-metagenome-genome-assembly--contig:-NODE-2431-length-11322-cov-3.607526_pt1 | contig 11322 bp, 7 predicted proteins | sample MGYA00242111_ERZ509014 | MGnify/ENA primary metagenome ERZ509014 (study PRJEB26280, sample SAMEA2338694) | human gut metagenome | biome: human gut; feature: human-associated habitat; material: faeces... | reverse complement strand
GTTCAGACCACCCATCAGATTGTTCAACGCCAGCAGCGAATAACCCAGCGCGGAGCCGATGTTGCGCTGCGTGGTGGAGTCGGTCAGATCGCGCTGCCAACGCGATTCGACCAGCGTCGCCGACAAAGTGTCCAATAGTGAGCAGGAGATCTCCAGATTGGCTTCGGCGTTCTCGAAACGAATCGGATTGACCTTGTGCGGCATGGTGGAGGAACCGGTCGCGCCCTTGACCGGTACCTGCGCGAACACGCCACGGGAGATGTACATCCACACGTCCACACACAGGTTGTGCAGGATACGGTTGGTGTGGCTGATGGTACCGTACAGTTCAGCCTGCCAATCATGCGATTCGATCTGCGTGGTCAACGGATTCCACGTCAGACCCATACGGTTGGTGACGAACTCGCGGGAGACGGCCACCCAGTCAACATCAGGGCAGGCGGCCAGATGCGCACCGAACGTGCCGGTCGCGCCATTGATCTTACCGAGATATTCCTGGGCCTTGACCTTGTTGAGCTGACGGTTCAGACGATACACATAAACAGCCAGTTCCTTGCCCAGCGTGGTCGGCGTGGCAGGCTGTCCATGGGTCAGCGACAGCATGGCCTTGTCGCGGTAGGCGTCGGCCTTCTGTGCCAGATGGTCGACAATGGCCTGGGCTGCGGGCAGCCACACCTGCTCCACACCGTTCTTCACGCAACGGGCGATGGACAGGTTGTTGATATCCTCGGACGTGCAGGCAAAATGCACGAGAGTCTTCAATCCGGTCAGCTGGGTGTCATGACCCAACACATCGGCGGCCTTCTCCAGCTGGTCGTCGATGTAATACTCCACGGCCTTCACATCATGGTGGGTCTTAGCCTCATAAGCGGCATGCTGGGCAATGCCTTCGGCTCCGAAATTCTCCGGAATGGAACGCAGATACGCCTGCTCATCATCGGTGAGCGGCTTGACACCCGGAACGATGGTCTGATTGCCGTTGCCCTCGAAACCGTTGGCAAGCAGAATCATCCACTCGACTTCGACGCGCATGCGCTCGCGGTTCAACGCCGGTTCGCTCATGTATTCGACAAGGGGAGCGGTCTGCTTGTGGTAGCGGCCGTCAAGAGGGGTCAGTGCGATTGCGGGGGAGATGTCAGTAAGCTTCATAGACAACAGCATACGTTCAGCCGTGAACCATTGGTCCCGTCATTTGCTGATGCGTCCCTCATAATACTGGACCTCCTCCAGCTCGCCTTCCACGACCTCTTGGAAATGACGGTCATGGTCCAGCACGGATTTGTTTCCGGTGTCGTAGGCGTACCGGTATCCCGCTTCATGGTATTTCGGGTAGTGCGTGGAGTTCTTCTCCCCAGACGAATCACTGACTTCGGCTCCTGGAAAAGCCCTCTTCGGCGCATCCTCCTCATGGACGGAGCATCGTATGGTGAGCCAGTTCTCCGTATGGGGGTTAGCCTCCCCGTCAAGTGCCGCGATGCCTTCATCATCCATCTCGATGGCGGTGACCCGTGTTTTCTCGGGAATCTCGAAATTCGCTATCGGGGAGCCAAGCGTGGCGATATGTTGGATGTCGTATTTATCTTGGAAATCCGTCGCCGCCGCTGCCGCGATGATGCCGCCCTGCGAATGGCCGACGATTTCCACGGGATCATCCGGCTGGATGCCGGCCTGTTTCATGGTCTCATCCAGGAAACGGAGGCTTTCCGCGGTTCCGCGCTGCCGCTCATCGGCACTCATCAGCTCGAAATTGGTGTACCAGTCCATAGGCGAATCGTGATTGCCGTCGGTCCCGGGAATGATGATCCTCCAAGCATATGTGCCATCGGCTTTGCGGTACTTGCAGCATGCGATGGTTCCGTATTCCAGACCGCTTTCACGTTCGCCGTTGAGAGGTCCTTCGGACAGCCGCCGTTGGTCGGCGATGGCGTCCTTCGTGCTTGTACCGCCTCTGACCACTTTGGTTTTCGGATACACACGGGTTACGGAGAGATTGTCTCCATGGTCTTTGTCGAAGTACGGTATGAGCAGTCTGTCGATTTTCTTAAGACCGCGATTGACCGAGCCTTTGCCGGAAAGCCCCTCTGCTATAGCCGCTCCCGGTTTGGTGACCATGAATAAGGTTTTCGTGATGTATTCCAGGATGGACGTGTCTTTTGAAGGCCGTTCCTGTATGTTCAATCGGCTCGCATGCTCTCCGAGGACGCTCACGAAGCTTTCCTGCATCCATGCGGTGGATTCCACAAGATAGAATTTGTTGAATTTCCCCTCTTTGGCGTAACTGCGTCTTACCCCCATCAGTGCGCTGGCGGTCAAGGCGAGAATCGCGGATTCCCGTGATGACATGAAAAGCCCTCGCAACATGATATTCAGCCCTTTCCTGCTGGCTTCCTCAGCTTGGGCGTATAAGGATTGGGCTTGTGCGATCAATGAGGATAGCTCATTAAGCTGGGATGCCATGGATTGCAGGGCCTCGGCATGCGCTTCGCAACGTCCGAGCAGCTGCCGGTACGGCAATTCGATATGGTCCTGCGCCGTACACCGTGGACTTGCCCCGGTCAAAGCGGACAGGAGCGGTGTGGCGCGAGGGTGGATTTTGAGTTCATAGCCTGCGGCAATGAAGGATCTACGGGAAGTGCCAAGACGATTCGCTTGGTCTCTGAGGATTCTTGAAGCATTGAAGTATTCCCGGTATTCGGCGGTGGTGAATCTCTTTCCGCCAACGATGCGGGCCGTCACTCGTTGGTTCATGCCGCACCTGCCGACCAGAGAAGACGTGACGTGGCGATCATATCATCACGTAGCAGAGCGGATTGCCGTGCGATGCGATCGAGACGGGTGCGGTATTCCTCGGCCGCGGTGCCGGTCCAGTCGGCCAGTCTGTTGGAGGCTATTGCCGCATCAAGTCCATCGAGAAGCCGTGACGCGGTAACAAGTTTCGCATTGATCAATGTTTGGGTGGTCCGCACGCCAATTCGGCAACGACAGGACATTCCCGACAGGGATGCCAACGAATTGAAGGCTGCGACGCCTGGGGCGGCACCAAGAAAAACATTTGAAACGTTCATGGCAGCCATTTGACCACATTCGGCGTTGACGCCAATCGGAAAACAGAGCTTGTGGTCAAAGAACGAGTCTATGAAAAACCGTCGGCGTGTCGTTATTGGAAAAACAACGAAAACCACGTCGACGGCATGTGGATAACTATATTCGAAAAAGCCCCCTACCAGGGTTTGGTCTGCGAGGATGACGTGCTTGGGTTCTTTTTCGCAGCCGAACCTGAATCGTCATTGGGATCCGATTGCGTGGATTGGGCGTTCTGAGCCAATAGCTCCTCTATTTTCCGACGTTGTTCGTCGGATAGGTTTTCGTCGTTCTTGTGACTTGATTTACCCGATTCCTGAGCGTCGGCGGTGTTTGAATCCGTGGAAGCGGACTGATCGCTCTGCTCGGCTTTGATCTTCTTGGACGCGTGATCCGTAAGCTGGCTGGAAACATGACTGTTATGCTCGATTGATTCGCGCACTTGGGGCAGCAGCAGCGGCTTCATGGCTGATGCCTCGTTGAATTGGGCGTCCGTCTGCTGTTGCCTGGTGTGCAGCTTGTCCCAATCGGCATCGTCTTTTCTGCTGGTCGAGATGTTCTCCTGCAGGCTTTGCGTGGCCTGGTTGTAGCTATTGACGGCTGCGAGATTCACTATGGCCCATAGGGCGGCCATGACCAGCAACGCCGCCATGACGGCCAAAACGATGCGAACCGTCAGCGAGGCACGCGGTTTCATGGTTGTTCTGGTCATAGCAAACTCCTCGACTGAATTATCCAAGCCCCCAATTCGCATGCGAGCAGCAGCAGCGTGACGATGGCCAGTGGCCATACGACGGGCATCGTCCTGGTGCGCTTCTTGGTGGTTTGGGTGACTCGCCACTTATCGGACGCTTCCTTGGACACGCCGTCACGCATGGTGTTGGAGGCGTTCAACACCAGCGCGGTACCGCTCAACTCGTCGGCGATGGACGCCATCTCATCCTTGTTCATGCGTGACACTCCGGGTTTGCCGGTATCAGGGTCGGTGACCCACTGGTCCGCATTTCCATCGACGCCGTCGGCGATTACGGGAATGTTGCCTCCCTGCTCGCTGCCGATGGCTACGGTGAAGGCATCGGATAGGTATCGTCGCAATGATGAGAACGTGCGCCGTGCCTTTGACGAGGTCTGTTCTCCATCGGAAAACAGGTACAGCACGATCGCATCATCGGGATGCTGATCATGAATGGACTTGCAGGTCAGCAGCAGCTGGTCGATAGGGGCATCCAACGTCGAACCGGCCGAAACGGAAGTCGCCTCGGGCGCGAGTGTATCCGCCCAATTGTCGATCGCGTTCGAATCCGGGGTCAACGGCACGTCCAACGTGCCGGAAGCTCCGAATCGCAAAGCGGCGAAACTGGAATTGGGATATAGCGCGGTGACGTCCTTCACGGCTTGTTTTGCCACGTCGAGACGGCTTGACTGTTCGGCTGAACCATATTGCGCGTCTTTGACGGCCATGGAACCGGTCACGTCAACGGCCACCACCACGTCGGTGGCGTTCACCGCACGGCTATTGGTCGGCGCCACGATACTGGGCGTCAATGCCATGACCGACACCGTCAGACAAAGCAATACGCGCCGAACGCATGCCCAAACGGTTTCGTCGCTGTCAGCGCGGCGACGAACATGCAATACGATCTGCGCAATGGCGCAGGCCAGCAGAACCACGGCGACGGCTCCGCCGACAGGCCAACCCAAAGCAGGGGAAAGCGTCAGATGGTTCATCTCCTCAACCTCCAAGCCAATGCCAGCCAGACCATCAAAACGATGGCCAAGGCCAGTGTCCACCATCCGGGAGCATCCACCATGGCGGCCTTGTTGCTCGACTCGTTTTCATGGTTCCGCCGAGATTCGATTTCCTTGACCAGCGAAGAGACGGATGCTCCATTCGATTGGGTGAGAAACACCCCATGATGAGCTTCGATGGCGGATTTGAATTCCTGGGTGGTCTCGTCGGCCTCGCTCTGCTTCGGTCCGGAAAACAATCCATCCACGGTGATTTGGGCCTGCTTGGTCAGGTTCAGCGCCTCGTCAAGCGTATAGGTTGGTTTTCCGGAAACGACGTTGTCCGTGGCAAGCACGATGGATGCGGCGCGCTGACGCTCGGCATTGTCGGCGCTTGCGTTCCCATAGGCGAATCCGGGAAGCATGGCCGCGCAGCTCACCACGCCATCGCCAATCAGCGAAGTGGACTCCTTACGGTTCTGCGTGCCTTCCAGCCAGTCGGAAATCGCCTGATAATCGCTGTCCTTCATCTTGTCGATATCGTCTTGGGACTCGACGCCTGCGAGGATGCTGCTGGCTTTGTCAAGCTGTTTGGACACCAGTTCGTAGTCGTCGGTCAACGGAAAAACGGTACGTGACGTCGAATTGAAGATGCTCAGGCCGATTCTCTCGCCCTTGAAGCTGTCGACGAGTTGACGGTAGGTGTCGATGACCTCGCGGTCGTAGGGGAGCGCCGAGCCGGAAACATCCAAGCACAGCACGATGTCTCGGCTGCTGGCCTTCTCCTCGCCTTCATCCACGGTGCTGGGACGTGCCACCAGAGCCGTGGCGAGTGCCAACGCGACCACTAGAAGAATCACCGCCAAACGTGAAAGAACCCTCCACTGGCGGAATAATCTCGATGCGGATTCCGTGTTGAGGTCATCATCCAGGCTGAAGGTGCGGGCACTCTCGATGTCATCGGTTTTGTGGCGCGCGGCCACCAGCAACGTGACGCCGGCAACGGCCAGCACCACGATGACGCCTGCCAGAAAGGCCCAAGTCCAATGCCATGACAGTTGCATCTATCGCCACCTTTCCACAAGATTGGCCACCCATTCGCCAGCCTGCTCGACCGTGGCCTGCCTGGCGATGTGATTGCGCTCGGCATCCGCGAATTCCGGCGGATACAATGCCTCGATGGTTTGCCTGAGCAAGGTGAGACCCTGCTGGTTCCCCGTGGTCCGAGGCGTCTCTTCGATGTCGGTGAGCGTCTGGTTGCGCACGTCCGTTCCGGTGGCAGTGGAAGCAAAATCCCTGGCGATTGCGGCCAGCTGTGCGAAAGCCTCCTCGCGCTCCAGCTCCCCCTGGGCATGGCGGGACACAACATCATCGATACGCTGATGCCAGACGGTTTTGCCGGCAAGCGCGTCATGTCGGCCGCGATTGACTATTTTTGCGGGCTTCCGGCTCGGCCGGTCAAGCCAGACCGCAAGAGCCACCAAAACGACGGCAAGCAACAGACAGACCGCGATGACGACGGCCAAACCGTTCTCAAGATGAATCTGGTCCTTGATGACGAGGTCATCCTCGGCAAGGAAGAGCATCATGCCTTGTCTCCCAACGACAATACGGACGGGGCTCTCAATTGGTTACGTGTGGACTGGGCCAAAGCCGTGGAAACCATGCGCACGAACTCATGGAACATGCGTTCGCTGGAATCGGATCGGATTACCGTCGAGCCACAGCGATTCAGCTCATGGCGAATGGACGCAGCCAGGTATTCGCGATGCGTTCGCACTTGCCCAGCTGTGTTTCCCCTACGCAGGAACGCAGGCACGCGTCGTTTTCCAGCCCCGTCAAGCACCACGCGCGCATGGCTGACATCAAACGGATTGATGGTGGCCACATCGATGAGCACCATCGGATGTGTCCTTGCAATCGTGCGGATGGCGCTCAAATGCCGTTCCTCCAACGCATGCTCCTCGGTGGCGATGACGACCAGCGCCTCTTTGTCCCGAATGCGGCGCGCGTATTCCAGCAACGCGTCGATATTGCGGGGCCTGGTCCACTCGCGCTGCAATGCCGTATCCAAGGTTCGTTCGAACTGCGCCAGGCCACCGTTGAACGGCACCCGGGTGATGGAAGCGCTGTCGCCGAACACCATGGACACTTCGTCGCCTCGGCGCAGGCTGAGCGCGGCGAACATGCATAAGGCATTTGCCGCCACCTGGTACGCCTGTTCCGAGGAAGGGCATGTGGCGGTCATTTCCTGTCCGACGTCAAGCAGCAACCATGCCTTCGAAGTGGAGGGACGCTCACGCTGCACCACCATTGGACGTCCCGCTCGGGCACTGGTCTTCCAATCGATGCGTTTCGCCTCGTCTCCCGGCTCATAGGCGTGGATATCCACGACATCGTCGGCGCCGAAGCGTTTGTTCGATGCGTGCGCGCCTTCGAGTATGCCGAGAGCCTTGCGTACCGTCGGCAGACTCAGCGTGGTTCCAAGCGTCTCGATTTTTCTGCGGATCGGATCGTCGGAACGGATCTGGTCGATCATGGAACGGGGACCGCCTGCACGATCGAATCCACCACCTGGTCGCTGGTGACGCCATTAGCAAGTGCTTCGAACGTCATCAGAATACGATGGCGCAACACTTCGTGGGCGAACGCCTTCACATCCTCAGGAATGACGTAATCTCGTCCCTGCAGGAGCGCGTTGGCCTGTCCTATGCGCACCAGCGCGATGGACGCGCGCGGCGAGGCGCCCAGCCTGACGAGCGAGGAAAGTCCTTGGACGGGCTTGGTTCCAGCGCCACGGGAGGTGGCCGCGATATTGACCGCATACTGCATGATCGCATCGGACACGTGCACACGACGTGCCGCGGAACGCAGGAATTCGACGTCGCTGATGGAAACGGTGTCACCGGTGAGCGCGTGCTGGTCTACGGTATCGGAGCCGCGGCGGGTCAGCATGGCGAGCATGCGTTGCTCTTCCTGCGCTGTCGGATAGGTCAGTACGGCCTTCATCATGAAACGGTCCATCTGCGCCTCGGGAAGATTGAAGGTGCCCTCTTCCTCGATTGGATTCTGCGTTGCGATGACCATGAATGGTTTCGGCAGCGCGATGCGTTGGCCTCCGATGGTGGTCGCGCCCTCCGCCATGGCTTCAAGCATGGCGGACTGGGTCTTCGCGTTGGAACGATTGATTTCGTCGAGCAGCACGAAATTGGCGTGGATCGGGCCGATCTGCGTGGAGAATTTCTGCGTGGCGAAATCGAAGACCTGAGTGCCGACCAGGTCCGAAGGCATCAGATCGGGAGTGCATTGCACACGTTTGAACGAGCCGGACACCGAAGTGGCCAAGGTCTGCGCGGCAGTGGTTTTTGCCAGACCCGGGACGGATTCGATGAGGATATGACCGCCGGCCACCAAAGTGGTGATCAGCGATTCACGAAGATTGTCCTGTCCGACCAGGGTCTGCGCGAAACGTCCGCGAATCTGCGAACCGATGTTCCTGGCGCGTGCGATGTCTTCGGCCGACAGCGTGGTTGGTCTTGCGGCTGCGGGCATGGGGATGGGTGCCGGTGCTGGCGCCGGATTCTTTGGAGGGAATAAAGCCATGGTTGCTACTCTAACGGGTCAAGCTGACGGGAGGGTCCAATCCACCGGCTGTTCTCCTGCTTCGATTAGCGCCTGATTGGCGCGGGAGAACGGTTTCGAGCCGAAAAATCCGTAGCGGGCGGACATCGGACTTGGATGGGGGGATTTGATGATGAAAGCGTTGGTGAGCAGGGGCTCCAACGTCTGCGCCTTTCGTCCCCACAGAATCGCGACCAGAGGCTTGACGCTGCCGTCAGGCCGGCGGCGATTGTTCAATGCGCTGATGGCCGCGTCGGTGACCACTTCCCAGCCTCGCCCCTGATGGCTTCCCGGCTTTCCCGGTTCGACGGTCAGACATCTGTTGAGCAGCATGACGCCCTGTTTGGTCCAGGGTGTCAGGTCGCCGTTGGCCGGCATGGGCACGCCCAGATCGTCGGTCAGCTCGGTGTAGATGTTCGCCAGACTGCGCGGAATGGGCTTGACGTCCGGTGCCACGCAGAAGCTCAGTCCCACCGGATGGCCCGGCGTGGGGTAGGGATCCTGGCCGACGATAAGCACTTTGATGTCGTCGAATGGAATGGTAAACGCGCGCAGAATGTTCCTGCTGGCCGGAAGGTACTTACGTCCCGCCGCGATTTCCGACCTCAGAAAGTCTCCCATGAGATGTATCTGGGGTTCGATATCGGCGAGGGCCTGGGCCCATCCGGGCTCCACAAGATCCTTCAATGGTTTGATATGAGTCATACTTTCCCACTGTACGACGTGCCCTGTGGATGTCCATGCCGATTCCATGCGGAAACGTGTCGAATACGCGCAAAATCGACGATGCTGATTGTGGGCTGACTGCACGGGCCGGTACACTGGGGCGGTAAGTGTGAGAAATGAGGTTGCAGAAAATGGCTAAGCAGGACAAGGAGACCTACGAATCCTACGCCAAGGATATGTTCGACAATCCTCCGGCGGGACCGATGGGCGTGCACCGTGGCACACGTTCCATGGCGTCCAGGGCTCTGCCGTATGTGATTGTCGTGATTGTGGCTCTGCTCGCCGGCCTGCTGTTCTGGGGAGTCTATTCTGGTGAGATCAGCAACCTGAGAATGCCTTGGTCGGCCAAGGAGGACTCTTCATCGTCCGTCTCCACGGCGGATAAGGCGGATAAGAAGACGGACGACACGTCCAAAGACGCCAAGACGGAGAACAAGAAGTCCGAGGACGGCAAGAAGACCAGTACTTCGGATGGCCAGTCGAAGGACGCTTCGGACGCCAACCAGAACGCGGAACAGAATAACGATCAGAACAATGGCCAGGATGCGGCTTCTGAGCAGAGCGTGAATCTGGCCACCGAGATCCGCGTGGTGAACGCCACCAGCATCACCGGTTACGCCAAGAGCAAGGCCGATGCCCTGACCCAGGCCGGATACACCAGCGTGACGCCCAGCAATCCGACCGGCAACGTTCCCAGCCAGACGGTTGTCTGGTATCAGAATGAGGCCGACAAGGCGACGGCGGAGAATGTCGCGCAGACGCTGGGAATCTCCAATGTCCAGCAGAGCAGCGGATTGGTCACGCCGATCGTTGTGGTGCTGTTGAACTGAAAAAACGCCGTCCGAACCGGTTTGGAACCTCGCCCGAACATAGGCGAGGTTCTTTTATTTTCTTGGAAATCCGGCGTTTTTCAAGTTGATTCGATGCGACTGACATCTTGCTCACAGCGCAAAGAACGTCATCGGGTTTGGCACTCTCGACGTGAGAGTGCTAATCTGCGAATTAGCACTCGACGAGTGAGAGTGATAACTGGCGGCTGACGGCTGGTTCTGATTGTCGCTCCGAAGGTGGAAATAATACCGTGTAGCCATATGTGGAGGAACAATGGCAAAGATGATTGCATATGACGACGAAGCTCGTCAGGGAATGCTCGCGGGTCTCGACAAGCTCGCTGACACCGTCAAGGTCACCCTTGGTCCGAAGGGCCGCAATGTGGTGCTTGACAAGACCTACGGCGCTCCGACCATCACCAACGATGGCGTTTCCATCGCAAAGGAAATCGATCTGGACGATCCGTATGAGCGTATCGGCGCCGAACTGGTCAAGGAAGTCGCCAAGAAGACCGATGACGTCGCAGGCGACGGCACCACCACCGCAACCGTGCTGGCCCAGTCCCTGGTGCATGAGGGTCTGAAGAACGTCACCGCCGGCTCCAATCCGATTGCTTTGCGTCGTGGCATCGAGAAGGCTTCCGAAGCCATCGTCAAGGAACTCGTCGCAGCAGCCAAGGACGTTGAGACCAAGGATCAGATCGCTGCCACCGCAACGATCTCCGCTGCTGATCCGGAAGTCGGCGAGAAGATCGCCGAGGCTCTGGACAAGGTCGGCCAGGATGGCGTCGTGACCGTCGAGGACAACAACCGCTTCGGCCTGGATCTGGACTTCACCGAGGGCATGCGCTTCGACAAGGGCTACATCGCTCCGTACTTCGTGACCAACGCCGAGGACCAGACCGCCGTTCTCGAGGATCCGTACATCCTCCTGACCTCCGGCAAGCTGAGCTCCCAGCAGGATGTCGTCCATATCGCCGAGCTGGTCATGAAGACCGGCAAGCCGCTGCTGATCATCGCTGAGGACGTTGACGGTGAGGCTCTGCCGACCCTGATTCTGAACAATATCCGTGGCACTTTCAAGTCCTGCGCTGTTAAGGCTCCGGGCTTTGGCGATCGTCGCAAGGCCATGCTGCAGGATATGGCCATCCTGACCGGTGCCCAGGTGGTGTCCGATGAGCTGGGCCTGAAGCTCGACTCCGTCGACATGTCCGTGCTTGGTACCGCCAAGAAGGTCATTGTCTCCAAGGACGAGACCACCATCGTGTCCGGTGGCGGCTCCAAGGAGGATGTGGCTGCCCGCGTCGCTCAGATTCGTGGCGAGATCGCCAATACC
>ENA-ORND01002429-ORND01002429.1-human-gut-metagenome-genome-assembly--contig:-NODE-2429-length-11328-cov-2.942518_pt1 | contig 11328 bp, 13 predicted proteins | sample MGYA00242111_ERZ509014 | MGnify/ENA primary metagenome ERZ509014 (study PRJEB26280, sample SAMEA2338694) | human gut metagenome | biome: human gut; feature: human-associated habitat; material: faeces... | reverse complement strand
GAAAAACCAGAGGTTTATTCCTCTGGCTCTTTTGCCTTACATAGTCCTCCGACGGTTGCTTCAACTACGGACAGCTCTTTATCGTTTAGTTTGTCGAGTTCTGCGTCTAAGCGTCTGCGGACGGAACTTCTTTTGACCTCATTATCTGGGAATATGTATTCATCAACCGATACACCGAACATTGTCACAAGCTGAATGAACAGCTCCAGACTTGGCTTTTGTCCTTCATTTTCAATCGCTTGAAGATGTCTTGGGTCATAATCTAGAATACGAGCAAGTTGCTCTCTGGTCATACCTTTTGCTGTCCTTGCTTTCTTGATTGCCTGTCCTATCGGTGTAAAATCGAAGTCAAAATCATTGTTTCTTGTGTCCATAAACTCACCACCTTGTATCTGCAAAATGCTACTATTATATTTTACAGAAATGTGAGTTCTTATAGAACGGTTTGAAATCTCTGATATTAGGATATAAAATCTCTTATTACAAGCGGTCAAAGTTCATAATTGCACACTTGATACTGTTCGTTCAAACGGCTATAATATATACAGTACACCTTAGGAGGTCAGATATGTTTGAATATATGACAGCACAGGAAGCCGCTGAAAAGTGGAACGTATCGTTAAGATGGGTACAAAGACTTTGTAAAGGAAACCGTATTGAGGGGGTTATGAATATTAACCGTGTGTGGCTTATTCCGAAAAATGCTGAAAAGCCTGCTGATGCAAGAAAAAAGTTGATGAAAAATTGAAAATTTTTCGTTAGTGTTTATTATGGAGGTGTTATATGTGAGGTACAGGATTTTAATTTCCGATGATGAAGTTGATATAGTTGAAATGCTTACAGGATTTTTTAGAAGCAAGGGCTATGAGGTCTTTTCTGCTTATAATGGAGTAGAAACCCTCAAATTAGCAGAATTACAACCAGATATAATCTTATTAGATATAAATATGCCGAAGCTTGATGGGATTGAAGTCTGCAAGAAAATTAGGGATTATGTTTCTTGCCCTATACTCTTTTTAACTGCCCGTATTGAAGAAAATGATAAGGTACAAGGATTTTCCGTAGGTGGTGATGATTATATTGTTAAGCCGTTTTCTCTTGTTGAACTTGAAGCCAGAGTGCAAGCACATTTAAGAAGAGAAGAACGACATCAAACGAATACAAAAGTTAAGTTTTCAGGAGAACTTTTAATTGACTACTCTGAAAGAACTGTTTATATACAGAACCAACCTATTGGTCTTGTAAAAAAAGAATTTGACATTGTTGAGTTATTATCTCAAAACGCAGGACAAGTTTTTGATAAAGAGAGAATTTATGAAAGAGTTTGGGGATATGACAGTGAGGGAGATAGTAGTGTTGTTGCCGAGCATATTCGCAGAATACGAACAAAAATTGCAGCATACACAAATAAATCTTATATTGAAACAGTTTGGGGGTGTGGATATAAGTGGATAAGATAAAGAAAATGTGGTGTAACCTGTCATTGCGAAAAAGTATAATACTTTATATCTCAGCGTTTGTAATTCTTGCCATTCTATTAAGTGCAGGAACAGCTACTTTGTGCAATAATGCTACAAAAACGATTGAAAGCAAATATCCCCCAACAGGAGAAAAATATTATTTAACAAATGAAAATGGAGAAAGACTCGGTGATGGCAATTATATTGGAGTTGCACCTGTTGCAATGTCTGAAAAAGACCAACGGTTACTTTCAATATGTGAAGTTGCCCCAATAATTGCAACTCCAATTTATTCAGCGTTATGTATCATTACGGCGACCTTGTTATTCTATAGAAACAAGTTAAAAAAACCACTTACAGAATTAAAAGCCGCTTCTGAAATGATTTCTAATAATAATTTAGACTTCTCAATTAAATATGACAGCAAAGATGAATTAGGAGAATTGTGTTCATCATTTGAAACAATGCGTTTTACCCTTGCTAATAATTTCTCTGAAATGTGGCGGCAAATGGAAGAACGAAAACAACTCAATGCTGCGTTTGCTCACGATTTACGTACTCCACTTACCGTATTAAAAGGGTATAATGAAATTTTACAGTCCAACCATGACCCAATAACCAAAAGCACCGCTGTAACAATGGGAAAACATATTTTCCGTTTGGAAAGATATGTTGATAGTATGAGCCACTTGCGTCGTTTAGAAGATGCTCAACCCATAAGTGACAAGTCTAATATAAGCGGTTATGTGACCGCAATAGCTGATAGTGCAAGAATTTTGTGTGAGCAAAGTGGAAAAACTCTTTCTATTCAAAATAACATTTCCGATATTCCTATTGGCATTGATTATACTTTTGTTTCACAAGTGAATAATAATTTGATTTCAAACGCAATCCGATACGCAACATCAAAGGTAAACATCACTTACACAAGTAATAATGATGGCTTTTATCTCTCTGTTTCAGACAATGGATGTGGCTTTTCAAAAAATATTTTAAGCAAAGCAACCAATCCATATTTTACGGAAGAAGAAAATCACTCTGAGCATTTCGGACTTGGGCTGTATATCTGTAAAATTTTATGTGAACATCACGGTGGTTATCTGAAAATTGAAAATTGCTCAATCGGAGCAAAAGTGACTGCTTTTTTCAAATCTCTCGATTAGTAGATAAAAAGTAGAAAATTGCATTCTATACTCTCTATGTAAACACATGGAGAGTATTTTTTTGCTCCCTAAGACGAAAGGAGTTTTTGATATGGAACTTAAAGCAATTCAACTAACAAAGCAATATGGCTCAAAAACAGCCGTAAACCATTTGAACCTCTCATTATCAAATGGCGTTTACGGTTTGCTTGGTGCAAATGGTGCGGGAAAAACTACCCTTATGCGGTTACTCTGCGATATTCAGACACCGACCTCTGGGAAAATTACTTTGGACGGGAAAAACATATCTGTACTCGGGGAGAAGTACCGTAATTTATTGGGATATTTACCGCAACAGTTTGGATATTATCCAGACTTTACAGCTTGGGATTTCCTTATGTATGTTGCGGCATTAAAAGGACTGAGTGAAAAACAAGCTCATAAGAAAGCAACAGAATTGTTGGAAGCTGTTGACTTAGCAGAGAAAAGAAACCTCAAAATCAAAACTTTCTCTGGTGGTATGAAACAACGTTTAGGTATTGCACAGGCGATGTTGAATAATCCACGCATCTTAATTTTAGATGAGCCGACAGCAGGTCTTGATCCAAAAGAGCGTGTCCGTTTTCGTAATCTGATTAGTGCATTTTCTAAAGATAGAATAGTTATTCTCTCTACGCACATTGTTTCTGATGTCGAGTTTATTGCTGAGGACATTATTATGATGAAAGACGGTCAGATTCTCCATTTTGGAAAAACGCAGGAAATTACCACAGAAATTGACGGACAGGTATGGGAATGTACAGTTCCGACCAGTCGTGCGGAGCAATATTCTGAAACTCTGAATATAAGCAATTTGCGAAACATTGAAAATAATTGTACGGTTCTGCGTGTGATTTCTGAACAGTCGCCTATGGAAAATGCGATAAAGGTAGAACCTACATTAGAGGATTTGTATCTATTCTATTTTAAAGGAGTGAACGAATAATGAAAAATCTAATCAAGTTTGAATTACGAAAAATATTGACAAAACGCTTTGCGGTTATTTCTGTTGCTGCCGTATTACTATTGTCCTTGATACTGTCTTTTTCCACGCTTCACAGTATGTACGCATTTGACGGAAACGGTACAGAGGAAACTGGAAAAGCTGCGGTTGAAATTGATAAGCAAATTGCATTGAAGTATGAGGGAAAGTTAACTGACAATAAAGTACAGCAGATGATGTCTGAGTTTAAGCCTACTCAAGATTTACATGGAATGAACGCAAAATACATTTATCAAAATGCTTTGCAGTCTTCTGTATTCTCCCATTTTGCTGATATAGATGGTAGTTGGAACGGGTTAAGCGTAGCTGATGTATTTGGCGATAAAGAAATAAAAGTTGGGTATGTAAACGGTTGGCTTAGTACAAGCCAAAATATGGCGAAGATTTTTATTGTCCTTTCATTAGTAATTATTTTGCTAATTGCTCCTGTTTTCTCTGGCGAGTATGGTGGAGTGGATAACATTATTTTGACAAGTAAATACGGAAAGACAAAATGTGCCACAGCAAAAGTATTAGCAAGTTTACTTTCAGCCGTTTTCATAACGACTTTGGTTGTTATTTTCAATTTGCTTATTGCGGTTGCTATTTATGGAACAGAGGGGCTGGACTGCTCTATCCTTTTTGCTCCAATAGATTTTTTAGAAGGGTATATTCCATTTAATATTACTTGCGGAACAGTATTAAAGTATCAAATCCTGTTGGCGTTTATGAGTGCAATCAGTGTAACAGGAATAGTTTTAATTCTGTCTGCTGTTTGTAAAAGTCAAATGATAGCGTTTGTAATTTCAGCAGCTATTTATGTGATACCGATAATGCTTCCTATCTCTGAAACAAGTGCATTATATCGAATTATTGTGCTGATGCCCCTTTTCTATTCACAGTATATTTCCATAATGTCTGTTGAACAAATGCACAATGGTATGCTTTATGCAGTATGGTCTATTCCTGTTGCGATTGCTTTAGTAGTAATAGGTTCAATCATTTCCCATAAGGCATTTTCAAAACATCAAGTAAGATAAGCTTTAAAATCAATATGAAGCAAGCCCATCAAATAAAAAAACGGTGCTTTGGTGGGCAGTATAAACATGCCCAGATGAAAATTTAACTTCCCTCTGAACCCGTTTTCGAGTTTGGAGGGATTTTTTATGCGATGGTCGCATATGACCGCAATGCTGCTCATCAGAAGCAGCTACTATTTACGGAGTGTCACAGTGGAGTGAAGATTATCTTTTAGAAAAAATCATCACTTACTCGTGGCACTCTTACATTTTACAAGCAGAGATTACATCTCTTGATTATAGATATGTTTACGCTCATTGCCGTAGAGGTCTTAGTACCTTTGCGGCTTTTTGTTTGTCGAAAAAGAGAAAACGGAGGAGCGGGAAAGGCCGGGGAGGAAGAAAGAAGGAGAGAAGGAAAAAGAAAAGAGGGAGAAAGGAAAGAAGGAAAGAAGGAAAGAAGGAAAGAAACTCTGTTGGCGGAAAGGAAGGGGATTACGGGTGAAAAAAAGTTGTCGGGAAGGGGAATTTGAGGTGAGAGCGCTTTTTCAGAGGGGGGGAACTTTTGGGGAAGAAAAACTTTTTGAAGATGAGAAGTCGGGGGAGATTTTGGGAAAGGAGGAGGTTGGATGAGAGAAGAATGCGGGAGAGAAAAAATTAGGGGTGAGGAAGCGTAAATTATGCAAGTCCAGAGACGGGGAAGAAAACTTGGGAGGAGGGAACATTTGAAGAAGAGAAAACTTTCCGTTCACTGTCTTTGACAAAAAGATCAAAATGGGATATAATATAATCATTATCAATTATAAACTTTAAGCATTATGTTAAATTATATGATTTGTGCAGCAGTGGTATGTGTGTTGTTTCTGGGGATCGTTTATTTGTCTTTGCTTTTGCAGCAGCATATGCTTGAAGAGGCTTCGGACGAGGAACTGAAAGAAACGAAAAAACATTTGCTTGAACTGCAGCAGGGGGACAATTTTGTAATGAACGGACAAGACGTTTTGCTTTCATTGGAAATGGTGAATGAGGAACTGAAGAGTCGCGGATTATAAAAAGCGTCCTATATGAAAGACGGAAAAACGGTCAGCAAGCCGCTTTCCGTCTTTTTGTGTTTATGAGGGCGGCCAAGATAATTTCGAGAGGAGAGCGCTTGGAAGTGCGGCAAAAGGGGAGGCGATCAAGAGGGAGAAGACGGCAGGAGAAAAAGGCGGTAAAAGCTCCGGCGGTTAGAAAAGAAGATGGTGAAGGAAGGTGCTAAAAGGGGGAGGGCAGGGAGAAAGAAGGACGGGAAAAGAAAAGTGCTGAAAGGGAAAAGGGCAGGAGAAGAAGGCGGCAAAAAGGGCAGACGGTTGGAAAAGAAGGCGGTAAGAGAAAGTATCAGAAAAGGCAGCAGAAAGAAAAAAGGGCGGTGAAGAAGGGGCAAAAGGGAGAAGATGGGAGGAAAAAAGGGAGATAAAAAAGTATAAAGGGGGTGGCGGCGGGGGGAAAAAAATTGGGAGGATGTTTATGCCGGCATTCGGTAGCAGGCGGAAAAAGCGAGCGGTAAGCATGCGGAAGTACAAAACGTAAGTAATCGGAGCGTTTTCGGGGCAAGGAAAAGCCGGTACGACACAGGAAGGAGGAAAATGACAGGGAAAGTATAAGCGTTGCGGAAGAAAAACGACGGGGAAGTACAAAACACAAGTAATCGGGGAATTTTCGGGGCAAGGAAACGACCCGATAAAAAAAGAAAAATGACAAAGCAAGTGTCAGGGCGCGGCGGCGGGAAGGCTGCGGGAAAAGTGCAAAACCTTGTTGGGAAAAAATGGCGGAGAAAATACAGCGTAAGAGCAGTTGCCGGCGTTAAAAAGGGTTGCCTTTTTTAAGCAGTTTATAGATTTTGTAAACGTACCAGGGAAACAGAAAATAGGCTTTGGCAAAATTCCCGATGGCGGCAAGCGCGCGGCCGCAAGGCGTTTGCGAGGCGGAAGAAATTCCTCGGGATAAACGGTAAAAGAACCAACCGCGGCGGAGAAGCTTTTTGATCTGTCCGTATGTTTCCGGCCGGAGTTTGCCGCGGCCGCGGAAAACGGCTTTGTTTTTTTTCAATTGTCGGCGCAGCCGGGTGAAACAGAAACGGTTTTCAAAAACCGGATAATTTTTAAAAAGGTTGCGGATTTGCAGCAGGTAACGGGCAGCCAAAGCGTTTTTCGCTTTTTCGCTTTTTTGCTCATGATATAGCCGGGCAATGCCGTCCAGCAGGCCGAAAATGCCGGTGATCGTTTCCGGTTCGTGTCCTTTGACGATTGATATGATGGAACCTTCGCGAGGGTAACGGTAATTGTACAGATATTCTTTTAATATACCGTAACTGTCGGCATAAGGCAGGCAAAGCAGATTGAAAAATTCGTCTTCGCCCTGGACCAGGCTTTCGCAAAAAGCAAGTTTGTTTGCGGTCAGAAAGCCGCGCCGATATGCTTTGGTACAAACCTCCTGCGGCAGAGCGGCGAGCAGTTCCGGTTCTTTTTTTCCGCTGTAAAGAGAAAAAGCGGGTATCGCAGAGGGAAAGTCATGATAGGAATCGGTGCGGAAAGTTTGCGTCGACGGATCGTATCTGCGCAGCCGGAAGGCCAATATGTCCAGCTGCCGGTGCTGCATGTGGAGCAGAATTTTTTCCATGGTTTGCGGTTCGACCCAGTCGTCGGAGTCGACAAAGGCAATATATTTGCCCCGGGCAGCTGCCAAACCGGTATTGCGGGCAGCCGGCAGTCCGCGGTTTTGCTGATTGATAATGCGGATGCGGGAATCGCGGGCGGCATATCGGGAGAGAATTTCCGGGCTTTCGTCGGTTGAACCGTCGTTGATGCAGATGATTTCGAACAAGTCGGTGGATTGTGCCAGCAGGCTGTCGAGACAGCAGGCCAGCCAGGGGGCCGTATTGTACACGGCGATGATGACGGAAAGCGGAATTTCCGCTTCCGCAAGAGCGGATATATTTTCTTTAAATTGTTTTGAAATGCCCGGAATTTGCAAATATCCGGCCATTTTCCGGCGGGCTTCGCCGTAATGTTCGGCGCCGCTTTTAAGCAGGGCGGAAGTCAGGTGCCGGTTAAATATGTTTTCAAGCTGCGGCAGATATTGTGCCAGCCGGTCATAGCGGCGAATTTCTTCCGCCGTCAGCAGGTTGATGTCGATGATGTCGAGCGGACGGGGCGAGTTTTTTTCCGTTCCGGTAATCGAATTCCGGTGAATGCGGTAATGGTAAAGGGGATCAGGCAGATAGGAATAGCTTTGGCAGTGAATGCCGTATGCCCATGCCCAGTACTCGTCTTCATGGATCAGCCGTTCATGGGGAAAAGAGAGGGAGAATTTTTCGATAATGCTTTTTTTGTGCAGTTTTCCGTTAACGACAACGTGAATTTTGAGCGGATTGTCGGAAAGCGGCCGGCATCCTTCCGGCGTTTGTTCGGACTGGTCGAAATAACTTTGTTTGCCGTTTGCCTGCCGTTTATCGTTTTCGGTTTCGGCAAAGGCGCGAAAGTGGACGCAGGTTAGGTCGGCGCCGGTGCTTTCCGCCGTTGCAAACAGTTTTTCCAGGGTGTTTGGTTCAATCCAGTCGTCGGAATCGATAAAGAATATGTATTTTCCCCGTGCGATTTTGAGGCCGGCGTTGCGGGCGGCGGAAAGTCCGCCGTTTGTCCGGCTGATGATGCGGATGCGGGGATCGCGGTCGGCGTATCGGGAGAGAATTTCCGGACTTTTGTCGGTCGAGCCGTCGTCGATGCAGATGATTTCGATGTCGGCAAAGGTTTGTCCGGTGACGCTGTCGAGGCATTGGGGGAGAAATTTTTCCACATTGAAAACGGGAATGATTACGGAAATTTGCGGCGGGTTCATGGCGATGGATCTCCGAAGGCGGTGAAGCAAAAAAACGACCGTTTTTCCGCCGCATCCGCCGCCGCTATTAACAAATTGACAATGCCGGTTTTTTATAATAAGTTTTAGGCGTAAATAAAACGGTCGTTTTATTTCATCATTTGGGCCGGGTTAATCTTTTTTCGGCTATTTCCGTTTACTGACTTGATTTTTCTTTCCTTCCCTTCTTATATTTAAAAGCAGGGAGAGAAGATTATGAATATGGAAAAATTTACCACACGTTCTCAGGAACTTATAAAAAGCGCGGTTGACCTGGCTGTTGCCCGCCGGCATCAGTACGTAACGCCGCTTTATCTGCTGCAGGCCATGCTTGAGGCCAAAGACGCGACGGTTGAAAGCCTGATTGAAAAGGCCGGCGGCAACCTGCCGCTGATCCTCCGTGACACGGAAGCCGAACTGAACAAGATTCCGGCGGTTTCGGGCGCCGGCGTGCAAACGGTGATGGCACAAGATTTCAGCGCGGTGCTGCTGGAAGCGGAAAAAATCGCCGACAAGGCCAACGACAAATTTGTTACCGTAGAGCGTTTGCTGCAAACGCTTTCGACCGTTGCCGGCAACAAGGCTTATGACGTTTTGCGCCAAAACGGCGTCGATCCGGTTGCGCTCAACCGGGCAATCGGCGAATATCGTCAGGGGCGGCTGGCCGACAGCGAGTCCGCCGAGGACAATTTTGAGGCGCTGAAGAAGTTTGCCATCGACATTACCGGCAAAGCGAAAGAAGGAAAGCTGGATCCGGTCATCGGCCGCGAACATGAAATTCGCCGCACCATTCAGGTTTTGTCGCGGCGCACCAAAAACAACCCGGTGCTGATCGGCGAACCGGGGGTGGGCAAAACGGCGATTGTTGAAGGGCTGGCAATGCGGATCGTCAACAACGACGTGCCGGAAAGCCTGCGCGGCAAGCGTCTGCTGGCGCTGGACATGGGTGCGCTGATCGCCGGGGCAAAATTCCGCGGCGAGTTTGAAGAACGTTTGAAAGCGGTGCTGAAAGACGTGGAGGCTTCAAACGGCGGAATCATTCTGTTTATTGATGAAATGCATACGATCGTCGGCGCCGGTGCGTCGGAAGGGTCGATGGATGCTTCCAATCTGCTGAAGCCGGCGCTGGCCCGCGGAGAGCTGCATTGTCTGGGGGCGACCACACTTTCCGAATATAAAAAGTACGTGGAAAAAGACGCGGCGCTGGCAAGGCGTTTTCAGCCGGTGTTCGTAACCGAACCGACGGTTGAAGAAACGATTTCCATTTTGCGCGGGATCAAAGAAAAGTTTGAACTGCATCACGGAGTGCGGATTTCCGATTCCGCGCTGATTGCCGCGGCCACGCTTTCCAACCGTTATATTACCGACCGTTTTCTGCCCGACAAGGCGATTGACCTGATGGACGAGGCCGCCAGTTCGCTCCGGATGGCAATCGATTCCAAACCGGAGGAGCTGGACAATCTCGACCGCAATCGAAAGATCCGCCGCAAGCACTATAGCTTCCGGTATACCGATGCGTCTTCCGGTAACAGGTATTATAAAAAGCCCAAACGGTATGAATGCGACAACATTGCCCGCAATATTAAGCCACACCGCCTTCGTTCCAAGCACATCCGCATAAACTATATAACGCTTGATTTCACGGAAGGGCATAAGATTATAATGATATGTGCTAAGGGTGTAACTTCTTCCCATACTTTCCGCAAAAAACAGAAAGTATATCAGCACACACATATAAGCCGTGAAAAATATAATGCTTATACATCTGCGCACTGTACTCCTGTCCATATTCATCTTCATCTTATCAGAATAATGTGTCAGACTTGGCTGCCAATAGTTTAGCTCCGTTAAGTATCATAAGCACACCTGTTGCAATGCCTGTGCAGATTGTCACAATGCCAAGCGCAAGAGCGCATGAACCGGCACTCTTAATTGATTTAAACAGTTTTTCATTCATGGGATAATCTCCTTTACTGTGCCCCATACTGAGCATAATATGCGTCTATTGCTGCTTTAATCTTATCATCTATTATCACTTTACCCTTGTAAGGCCTGTTATAAAGATGCTCTATTACTTCCGCCATTGTTACAATAGCGGTTGTCTTAAATCCATATTTCTCCTGTATCTCGGACAGCGCGCTCTTCGTTCCCTGACCGCGTTCCATCCTATCTACGGACACAACCATTCCGACTACATCAACATTGCCCTGCGCCCTGATTATCGGAAGTGTCTCTTCTATAGATGTTCCTGCTGTCGTAACATCCTCTATTATAACCACTTTATCACCGTCTTCAATCGGGCTTCCGAGAAGAATGCCCTTATCTCCGTGGTCCTTAACTTCCTTACGATTAGAGCAGTAGCCGATTTCTGCGCCGTACATATTATCAAGTGCCATTGTTGTCGCTACCGAAAGAGGAATCCCCTTGTATGCCGGTCCGAAAAGGATGTCAAAGTCTGTTCCGTATTTGTCATTTATTGCTCTGGCATAATATTCGCCGAGCTTATTAAGCTGTGCTCCGGTTCTGTAAAAACCTGTATTAATGAAAAATGGTGTCTTTCTTCCGCTCTTGGTAACAAAATCGCCAAACTTAAGTACATTACAATCCACCATAAATTCTATAAATTCCTGCTTATACTGTTCCATTATAATAAAACCTCCTGTTGATGCGGCTGTGCGCTTTTCTCATCTTACCATAAAAGATTATTACTTTCAATCACTTAACAATTCCTATCAATTCATTTATGTCATCGACATTCTTGGCACGCATATAATCTTCGATACCATTAACTA
>ENA-ORND01002413-ORND01002413.1-human-gut-metagenome-genome-assembly--contig:-NODE-2413-length-11385-cov-2.855958_pt1 | contig 11385 bp, 8 predicted proteins | sample MGYA00242111_ERZ509014 | MGnify/ENA primary metagenome ERZ509014 (study PRJEB26280, sample SAMEA2338694) | human gut metagenome | biome: human gut; feature: human-associated habitat; material: faeces... | reverse complement strand
GGCTCTCCGTTTCGGCGCTGGGTCACCCGAGAGCGGTGAATCCAGAGATGCAGTGCTGGACTACCGGAATGAATGCGCGTGTAGACGTCGAGCGCAGATTCAGCCTCGCAAAGCGCACTGCGGTATGGGAGGGATCACGGCAACGCTGCAGGAAACCGCCGTTCATGTGATCGCCATATCCGTTCTGGTGCTAAATATACGTAAGATTTGGTACAGTTCTTTTGCGCCTGCTTTCCTGTTTTTGGCACACTTTCACGCCGTTATGAAAATAGGACGTTTGTTCAGTAGATATTATTTAAGCACCGGCAGCCTCTGCAGCCCACCCCGCCAGTCTGCTTTTTAAAGGAGCAATTATTATGAATGAAGATTTTATGAAAGAAAAACCGATTTTACCACTGCTGACTACCATGGCACTTCCTATGGTTATCTCCATGCTGGTAAATTCTCTTTATAATATTATAGACAGTCTGTTTGTGGCTAAAATCAGTGAAGATGCCATGACTGCCCTTTCCCTGGTCTATCCGGTGCAGAATTTTATCAATGCTGTGGCAATTGGATTTGGTGTCGGAATTAATGCTTTAATTTCTTTTCACCTTGGTGCAAAAGAAGGGGAAAAAGCCAATATTGCTGCAACCCATGGGTTCTTCTTTTCTATTTTGCATGGTGTCATTTTAACGATTGGAAGCATTGCCCTGATTCCTACGTTTTTAAGCCGCTTTACCACCGACAGTAATGTTCTTAAGTCAGGTGTAGAATATGCAAATATTGTATTTGTATTCAGTATCATTATTATGATGAATTTAACCTTTGAAAAGGTCTTTCAGTCTGTCGGCAGAATGAATGTCTCCATGATTGGACTGATGCTAGGCTGTATTGCCAATATCATTTTAGACCCGCTTTTGATTTTCGGAATCGGCTTCTTCCCGAAAATGGGAATGCGCGGTGCCGCCCTTGCCACCGGTATTGGACAGCTGCTGACTCTTATTTTTTATCTCTTTGCCTATTTTCTGCACCCAATCAGTGTACGGATTAGCAGAAAATATCTTATCCCGGATAAACATCTTGATTTGAAATTATATGGTATCGGCATCCCTGCCATCTTAAATCTGGCTCTGCCGTCCTTACTGATCTCATTTTTAAACGGACTCCTTGCCACATATGACCAGTGTTATGTGGTAGTCGTCGGAATCTATTACAAACTGCAGACCTTCCTCTACCTTCCTGCCAATGGAATTATCCAGGGGATGCGTCCGCTGGTGGGCTTCAATTACGGTGCCGGTGAAATAAAGCGTGTGAAGAAAATCTATCATCTTACCCTCTGTATGAACGGTGTCATTATGCTTCTTGGTATGATTATCTGCTTTACTGCATCACCTTACCTTATCGGAATGTTTACAGACAATGCCTCCACAATTTCCGTGGGAAGCAATGCCCTTCGGATTATCTGCTGTGGTTTCCTGATTTCCACCGTATCCATTACTGCCTCCGGTGCTTTGGAAGGGCTTTCCAAGGGCGGACAGTCCTTAATTATTTCACTGCTCCGTTATATCCTTTTTATCATTCCGCTTGCATTTGTTCTCTGTAAAGCCTTTGGTCCACAGTATGTATTCCATGCTTTCTGGATTACGGAAATTCTCACTGCCGCAATTGCAGCCCTGCTGATGAAATCAAGCCTCCGGCTTCCGGGCACACAGGCATAAAATGCGTTAGAGAAAGCTGCCAGCAAAATTTTGCTGACAGCTTTCTCTATGCTATTTCTTATACATATATAATTGTTACGCCGGAAAAATTACATTCTCCAGTAAGTATCACACTGTGCACACCATCCGGTACATTCTGATTTTTCTCTTCCACTGCACCAAATGCTGCATGGACTTTATTTATCATTGCCCAGCTCTTTGGAATATAAAGCTCTACTCCGGAAAAGGATGCATCCAGATAAATCATTGCCTGTGGCTGCTGCATCATCGCATTATCAAAATACACTTTCATACTGCCAAAGCTGCAGTCCAAGGAAGCAGACTGGAAATCATCCGTATTCACATATTTGATGGATGCGCCAAAGGAGGTATCGAAAGAAATCCGGTTACCATCCTCTTCATCTATAATGGTCTCATAGTCCGTATCTTTTTTCTTTTTCCAACATTTTGTGGTATTCTTCTTAAAAATGATACCGAAGCCGATGGATAAAAGCAGTGCCGCTCCAAGTATCGGCCATGGTGTAATCGCCTGTATGCCAAGCTGTTCATCATAAATAATTCCTAGAAATGCCAGTGAAAAAAAGATTCCGGTAAATCGAAGCTTTATCAGGCTGCTTAATAAAATACAACCGAAAAATATTGTTCCGATTACCGTCCAGAAGCCAATGCCTTCCACCAGTCCCAGTTTGCTTACAATCAGGAATACCGCTCCAAAAATCAGAAACAGTCCCCAGAAGATTCTCTCTTTTTTCATTTTCTTATCCTCTTTTCTTCCAGTTTACATCTGGTCTGATACATCTTATCTGTTGTATGCACCCATACCTCTTTGGTCTCTGTCTCAAAAAACAGGATTTCATCCAAAGACAGATAGTATTCCGTATCTTCCTTATAACAGATTAACTGCTGTTTTCCGGTAAGCACCTGTGACACGGCTTCCTGTATTTTCCTTACATTTTCATCTAAGGATCTGCAGCGAATCAGCACTTCATCCTCTATTAAGTTTTCGTCTAATTCAATCCGTATCTTCATTGTCGTTCCTTCCTATGTCACTCATTATACACAAACACATTTTTCTGTAAATGCCTTTGGAATAAGTGGTAAGAAATACGAACCAAGTGGTAATTATTTCCGTTCTTTTTCTTCTTTCAGACGCTTCTCAATTGCTTCTACCACCGTACGAAGCACTTTAATTCTGGCATAATACTTGCAGTCTGCCTCTACTAAAATCCATGGTGCATAAGTGGTAGAGGTACGAATCAGCATTTCATCCACTGCTTTTTCATAAGCATCCCATTTCTCACGGTTGCGCCAGTCCTCATCGGTAATCTTCCACTGCTTTGCAGGGTTTTCCATACGCTCCTTAAAACGACGCTCCTGCTCATCCTTATCAATGTGCATCCAGAATTTTAAAACAATGGTTCCATGATGCGCCAGTTGCTCTTCCATTTCGTTCATCTCATGGTAAGCTCGCTTCCATTCCTCTTCCTGACAGAAGCCTTCGATTCTCTCAACCATAACGCGGCCATACCAGGAACGGTCAAATATTGCCACATGACCATCCTTTGGAAACTGTTTCCAGAAACGCCACAGATAATGATGTGTTTTCTCCGCATCATTGGGTGCTGCCACCGGATTTACCTGATAACCCCTTGGATCTAATGCCTGGGTCAGCCGTTTAATGGCTCCACCTTTTCCACCGGCATCCCAGCCTTCAAATGCCAGCACTACCGGAATCCGGTATTTATAAAGTTCATTATGAAGCTCGGAAAGTCTTGCCTGAAGACGTGCAAGTTCTTTTTTGTACTCCTCTTTTTCTATCTTCTTTGAAAGGTCTACTCCTGCCAGCACAGAACTCTTAAGTGCCTGCTCTTTTTGTGCTGTTTCTCCCGCTTCTTTCAGAATATCTTCTTCCCGTTTTATTTCCTGTGCTTTCTGCTGTGCCTTTGCCTTCTCCTGCTCCTTCTTCTCCTGTTCGGCTTTCTTATCTGCGATTGCCTGCTCCAACACAGAAACTACGATTTCCGTCATCTTTGCTGCTGCATATTCCCGGTCGGTACATTCTAAAATATGCCACGGTGCATATTCAGAATCCGTCTTTTCCAGCATTTCTTCATTCATGGCAAGATATTCTTCATAATGCTTATTTCTCGCCAAATCGTCCTTTGTTACCCGCCATGCAGTCTTCTTATCTTCCAGAAGCTTATCAAAACGCTTCTTCTGCTCCTTCTTTGACACATCTGCGAACAGCTTAATAATTACCATGCCATCATCCGTCAGCTGTTTTTCAAAGGAACAGATTTCTCCGAACGCATAATCAAGCTGCTCCTTTGTAGTTATACCGTCAAAACGGTCCACTAACACTCTCCGGTACCAGCTTCTGTCAAAAATTGCAATTCTTCCCTGAGACGGAATCTTCGTCCAGAAACGCCACAGGAACGGATGCATTTTCTCTTCCTTGGTCTCCACTGCAGTAGCATAAACGGAAAATCCCCTCGGGTCTAAAGGCTCAATGATTTTATTAATCAATGTTCCTTTTCCTGCTGCACCAAATCCCTCAAATACAATCATAACCGGAATCTTCTGTTCCTTACAGGCTCTCTGCAGATAGGATAACTTTGGCTGCAAATCGTCCATCCACTCCTTATACTCCTTTTTCCCCATCTTCCGGTTTAAATCTACCTTCTCTAACATCGCATGTCCTCCTTCGCTTATAACTCCACAATACGTTGCATTTTTATATATAGAAATAGTATAATATTTTTCTTGAAGAATATCCAGTCTAATGGGTATAATGAAACAAATATGTGATTGCGAAAAGAAATTATTATTTCAAAAGGCTGTATTTGAAGCACGGTGGCTTTGACATGAAATTCCGCAGTTCTAAGCTGCATATTTTTCTTTTTGTGATAGAAAGCAGTCTTTCCAATGTTTGACAAGATGCCGGTACTGTCCGCCGGAGTACGGATGCCTTTTAATGGCTGTTAGGGGCACTTGGAATTTCGTCCGGCACCCGGCAACGCTGGCACAGGGACGTGCCAGCGAGGCACATATGAACATGGATGTGAATTTGTACCGGTTGCCGGACCTGACAAAATATGTCTCGAAATTCTTAGTGCCCCTTGCAGTTATTATGTGGCATCCGCACCCGGCGGACAGTGACGGCATCCGGTCAAAGCAACGGAAAGACAGTTTACCATCAAGAAAAATATGCAGCTAAGAATTGCTGGCATTTCACTTCACATAAGCCACCAGTGCCTCAAATACAGGCCTTTTCAAATAAAACACTGCTTTTTCGCAATCACCGATATGTATCAATAAAAAGGAGACTCACTATGAAATTTATTTCCTGGAATGTAAATGGCTTACGTGCCTGTGTCAATAAAGGATTTTTAGATTTCTTCCATGAAATCAATGCAGATGCATTCTGTATTCAGGAGACTAAACTACAGGAAGGACAGATTGACCTTTCCCTTCCGGGCTATTACCAGTACTGGAATTATGCGAAGAAAAAAGGCTATTCCGGCACTGCCATCTTTACCAAAAAGGAACCTCTTTCTGTAAGCTATGGCATTGGCATCCCGGAGCATGATGAAGAAGGACGTGTTATCACATTAGAATATGAAAACTACTATCTCATCACCTGCTACACACCAAACTCCCAGAGCGAACTGGCAAGGCTTTCCTACCGTATGGAATGGGAAGATGCTTTTTTACAGTATTTAAAGGGATTAGAAGAAAAGAAACCGGTTATTTTCTGCGGTGACCTGAATGTTGCCCACAAAGAAATTGATTTGAAGAATCCGAAAACCAACCGTAAAAATGCCGGATTTACAGATGAAGAACGGGAAAAATTCTCTGTTCTTTTAGAGAATGGTTTTATCGATACCTTCCGTTATTTCTACCCGGAACAGGAAGGCATCTACTCCTGGTGGTCCTACCGTTTCCACGCAAGGGAAAAGAATGCCGGATGGCGTATTGATTATTTTCTGGTTTCCCAGTCCTTAAAAGAGAAGTTAAAGGGAGCTGCCATTCATACGGAAGTCACTGGTTCTGACCATTGTCCGGTAGAACTGGAGATAGACTGCTAAACTTAAAATGAGTAAAAGGCTTTTCTTCCATCAGCTTTTTACTCATTCTTTTATTTCTACAGATACTTCTTTTCAAAGTCCTCTGCACGCATTGGCTTACCATAATAATAACCCTGAATATACTGCACCTTCATGCTGCGGAGCTTCTCCACCTGTTCCGTTTCCTCTACCCCCTCTACACAAATCCGTACTCCGATGGTCTCTGCCAGTTCTGATACCATCTTTACAAAGGCCTCTGCATACTCATCTTTTCCAATGTCAATGATAAAGCAGCGGTCTATCTTGATAATGTCAATCGGCAGCTCACGGATATGGTTCAAGGAAGAATAGCCTGTTCCAAAATCGTCCAGTGCAACCTTTACTCCAAGGCTCTTGATATCCGAAAGAATCCTCTTCATACGCTTCATATCGTTAATTGCAAGGCTCTCTGTTACTTCAAGGGTAAGGTTTGCCGGATCCATCTTTGTCTCTTCCAACACTTCCCTGACTTTTTCTTTCATGTCATTCTGCAATAGCTGTACCACCGAAAGATTTACATTGACATGATACTCCGGATGTCCCATGTCATTCCAGTATTTACAACGGCGGCAGGCTTCTTTCAATACAAAGCTTCCGATTGGATTGATAAGTCCTAAATATTCTGCCAGTGGAATAAATTCAGACGGGGAAATCATCCCCATTGCCTCAGAATTCCAGCGGATAAGTGCCTCGGCTCCACTACATGGGTCTCCCGGTCTGGAAATATCCACAATCGGCTGATAATACACCTCAAATTCCTGGCAGGAATTTGTAGTGGCATAACGCATATTCTTCTCTAAATCAAGCCGCTTAAAGGATGTCGCTTCTACATTTTCATCATAGAATTCTATACGGTTTTTACCACCCTTTTTGGCTTCGTATAAAGCAATATCTGCTTTTTTGATTAATTCCTGTACATTGTCTCCGTCATCCGGGAAACATACCACCCCCATACTCATGGTACAGTAGTAATCTCCACCTTTTAAGAACCATGGCTTGGAGAAAATATTCCTAATCTCTGTTAAAATCTCATCCAGACGCTGATATTTTTCCTGATTAACAATGATGATAAACTCATCACCACCCATGCGGTAGCAGGTAGATTCCAGTCCGGTCACTCCCCGCAGGCTTCTTGAAATCGTCTGCAGCAGAATATCCCCATACTGATGTCCCAGACCATCATTAATATGCTTAAAGTCATCCAGGTCAATATAGCAGAGTGCTCCCTTGCCACCCTGTTCCCTGGCTCTCTGGATATAGATTTCCACATCATGCTCACAACGCATTCTGTTATAAAGTCCCGTCAGAAAATCATTATTCGCCTGGCGTTCAATCTTCTGCTGATAAAGCTTTTTATCCGTCACATCATAAACCGTCAGCAGCATAACCATTCTGCCATCCACCCAGTTAATCTGGGTATGATAAATGTCAAAATACCGGTTATCCTCTTTGGAATAATATTCTACAAAATTGCCGTTTCCATAACGCTTATTACCGGAACGGAAAATCTCATCCTGCTGCTTTTCAAACCGGTCATCTGCAAATAACCTGTGAAACTGCTGGTTCGTATAAAGAATCTTCTCCGAAAGCATATCCCTTACACAGATTCCACAGCCTACATTTTCAAGGATTGCCTCTAGGGATGCATAAGAACTTGCCAGCGAATTCTTTGTAATCCGCTTAATCAAAATACTCTGCACAATCTGTTTTACTTCATTTAAAAATTTAATATCGGAAACATCCCAGATACGGCGTTTCCGCAGTTCAAAGAAGCATAAATACATGGCAGCTTCCCCGTTAATCTCTACGGGCAGGCTGATTGCCGCCTGAATATTCCATTTTTCAAAAAACTGTGCAAATGCGGGCGGCAGTAAGGAATCTGCTGAAATCATATAAGGCTTGCCATTGGTAAAAGGAAATTCTGATGTGGAAATGCCCTGGCATTTTGCAATCAATGCATCCTCTTCCTCCAGACAGCATTCACTTATCATATCCGCAGTCTCGCCATCCCGGTTAATACGGAGCAATGCTGCATTACTGATTTTCAGATAATTGCATACATCTGTCAGAATTTCGTCTGCAATTTTGGAAAAGCCATTTTCACTCTCCAGCATTTTCACGATAGAAGTCATGACCTCTGTACGCTGTAATTCTGTCTTAATCTGCTCCTGGCTTTCCCTGTTTTTGGCAAATGCTTCCTGTGCCAGAAGCTCATCCAACTTTGTAGCAAAATACTGTTTGGATATATAGGTTAAAAAATCAAGTGAATTGTAATACTGCTTTGTCGTAGTCTTCTGGATATTCTCCGGAATCTCCTGTTCTGGTGCGGCTATATCAGAAAGCACACCAATGACAATCCAGATTGCTGCAATCTTACCGCCTACACGGATTGCAACACCGTTCATTTTCAAATAATCCTCTTCCAATGGTTCTTCCACTACATCTTCCATCTCAGAGGTAATCAGTCTGTTCAGCAGCACAATATGGCGTGCCATACCGACTTTTTCATGAAGATAATTCAGTTCTTCCTTGGAACCATATGCCTTGGTCACAACCCCCTGCATCTGGCTTAAGCATACACAATATAAATTATTACAGGCACAGAAACGGTCCTGTAATCCCTGAAGCACTCTTCCGTCGAGTAATTCCGCTCCAAACATTAACTCATTACTCCCCTGCATGTCCAACTTCTGCATCATTTTTGTTACCCCTTTTTACCGACTATAAATAAATAAAAACCTTCTTTTTCCCGTATACAGAACTCGTCTAATAGACGATATTCCATATGTCTCCGCAGCTGTTTCTTTACAAAGCCGCCCTCATTGGAATATAAAATCATATGACCACCATTTTTCAGGAATTTTCCTGCACAATCAAAGAACTGACTGTAAAAGGCATCCTGTTCTTCTCTTGTTTTCTTCCCTCTCAATGGCATATTGGAAATGATTTCATCAAAAAGGTATTTATGTGTAAAATCAAAAAAATCACGATTAATATAATTAATCTGCCTTCCTGCCGCTTTGGCATTCTCTCTTGCCTTTATCACAGCCTCTCCAAAAATATCCAGTCCGTACATATCTCCCGCCGGCACCAGAAGGTCACGTTCTATTAACATGGTACCAACTCCGCAGCACGGATCTAATACCTGTGCACCCTTTTTCAGATAAGGTTCTGCCAGCTTCATAAATAATGCTGCATTTGCCGGATGAATGGATGCTGCAACTGCTTCCTTCCGGTAAGAAAATCTCCGCATTGGAATCGTAAATAATTTACAGGATGGATATAATGTGCCATCCGTATTCTTCGTAAGCCGCAATTCTATTTCATAGCCATCTACCGTATTTAACAGCTGATGTCCGGTTAAATCTTCTAATGTTGCTGCCGCTTTCCGGATAAAGCTGCCTTTTTCTTCCGGTGCAATGCCCCTTACTTCCATGCGGAAGCGAAATGGTGGATTGCCCTCATGCAGCCTGTTTAATAACTCCATAAGATTTGATTTTGCATATGCCTCTGCTACCGCTTCCGGTTCTGCAGCAATCCGGTGTCCCCCGGACAATAGCAACAGCATCTCCCGGAAAGTACGAATCTTTATCACATCCCTGAGATGTGTTGTCTTTACTTTTACACCTGCCGGAACCAGCACCGGGCGATCTTTTTTTATCTGTTCTGCCGTAATCTCACGATATGCAGGATTGGTTGTCAGAAGCACTTCTACCTCTTCTTCATATCCAGTAAAACGATGCTTCTTATTCTGGTTCAGCCCACCTAACAATTTATCCAGAGCATGCAGTTCTTCCGTTCTGTGCTTCTTTTCGCTTTCTGCCGGAACTTCTGCTAACAATTCCTTGTAACGCTTCCCGAATGCGTCCTGATAAGTCTCTATATCAAGTCCATTCATTGCAGTAAGATAAGAACTTTTCACAAAGCGTGTATTCTCCCTCTGGTATGCCTCAAACAGTGCTTTTGCCGCCCCTGATTCATTTGTCTCACCCAGAATAAGTGCTGCATTTTTCCGGATTTTAGCATCTTCGGAACTCAAAAAAGCATACAAAACCGGATGCGTTGCATGGTATTCTTTCCATTCCTTCAATGCATCCTGATTTTTTATGCTTTTCTTTAATTCTATCAGATTTTCACGTATATTCGTCTCTTCGGTCAGTGCCTTACAAATCTCTTCTAACATGTTTTTCCTTCTTACAACCAGTGGACTTTTCGTCTCTCCACTATCAATGATTTAATATTACTTGAAATCAGAAGATTTGGCAAGACTTACTCCTTGTCATTTTTTAGATTTTCCGGGGCAACTCCATTCTTTTCTATATAATCTGCCACATCCACCTTAAACTGTTTCCAGGCATCCTCATGTTCCACATAATATTTCGGACAGTTTTTTCCGGTTACGTCATAATGACGGATGACATCATCCATGGTCAGATCATATCTGCCACAAAGCCATGCCACCAGATGCACTAATGTCTGGTAGGTGGCATCGTTGAATCTTCCGGTATCGTCCGGGATACAGCATTCGATGGAAATAGTATCATTGTTCCTGTCATTGGATGCATAGGAAATCTCTTTGCATGGGATGCATTGAATCAGTTCACCATCCAGTCCGATGACAAAATGACTGCTGGCATGTGTTTCATGGCTGGCCTTTAAGCCTTCAAAATAATCACGGTTCTGCTGCGCTGTGGTTCCCGGATTTGCAGTATAATGCACCACAATGCCATTTACCTGATCAATGGCAAGTCCCGGTCTGGAATAATCATTTATCGTAAGAAGCTGCACATCATAATCCGGCGGATTCTCTACCACTTTGGTAATGGCTGCCGGTGCATCTGCTGCTGCCAAATGTTTCCCCCTTGTCCAGCGGAGCAATTTTCCACCTAATACAAATATGAAAATTACTACAAGAACAATTCCTAAAAGCAACAGCATTCTCTGAATCCGTACCTGCTGCCGTCTTCTTCTGCGCCGGTATTCTGCTGCTGTATGTGGTTTCCCATATGTATATTTTTTTCTTCCTGTTGTTCTCTTGCCTCCAACAACCGCTCCTTTAAAAAAGGAATCAGAGGATAAGTCCGTAGGCTGGACTTATTTTTGGCCTTGTCCTTCTTGATCGTAAGACGTTCTCCTTTAACATTGCAAATCGTGACCGTGTGCCGGATGGAAACGCAGTCGTGCTTGAAGTCAAAAGCGTTCCATTTCAGTCCAATGACCTCACTGCGGCGCAACCCATAAAATGCAGTTAGAAGAATCACTAGCTCAATCTTGTGCCCCTTGATAATCTCAAACAGGCGTAGGACTTCGGAATCCAGGTAGTAGTCCCCTTTGAAGGCTTCAGGCTTGGAAATGATGATTCGGTCGGCAGGATTATTGGGGATTAGCTTTTTGTCCACCGCATAGTTCAGCGCCCCATGAATTAGAGCATGGTAGTGCTTGACAGTAGACGGCTTAACCCGCTCCAATTCCTTCTCATAAAAGGCAAGGATATCTTCTTTGGTCAGAGCAGAAAGTGATATAGGATGCTCACGGAAATACGGAGCGATAGGATTGTTGAGCTGCTGTTCGTAACCAGC
>ENA-ORND01002404-ORND01002404.1-human-gut-metagenome-genome-assembly--contig:-NODE-2404-length-11418-cov-3.381501_pt1 | contig 11418 bp, 10 predicted proteins | sample MGYA00242111_ERZ509014 | MGnify/ENA primary metagenome ERZ509014 (study PRJEB26280, sample SAMEA2338694) | human gut metagenome | biome: human gut; feature: human-associated habitat; material: faeces... | reverse complement strand
CCGCCGTTCGCATGAGCGTGTACCCCTGCGCGTAGGAAATGATCTTGGACGCATACAGCGCCTGCCGGATTGCCTCGACCATCTCAGCTTTATCGCCGGTAAAGGCCGGGATCGTGCGGGCATATTCCTTGGATGCTTCGACGCGCTCAGACTTCATCGCGGACAGGCATCTTGCGAAGACTGCTTCGCCGATGAGCGTCAGCGGCACGCCCTCGTCCAGCGCGGCGATCCCCGTCCACTTGCCCGTACCCTTCTGACCGGCAGTGTCGAGAATCTTTTCTACAATGGGCTGACCGTCGGTGTCCTTGTAGGCAAGAATATCGCGGGTGATCTCAATTAAGTAGCTGTCGAGCTCCGTCTTGTTCCATGCGGCAAAGACCTCGTGCATTTCATCGTCGGACATGCCAAGAAGGTCGCGCATGAGCTGATACGCCTCGCAAATTAACTGCATATCGCCATATTCGATGCCGTTATGCACCATCTTGACGAAATGACCTGCACCATTCTCGCCGACCCAGTCACAGCAGGGACTGCCGTCCTCGACTTTCGCGCAGATGGCCTGGAAAATGGGCTTCACATACGGCCATGCAGCGGGGCTTCCGCCCGGCATCATGCTGGGGCCTTTCAGCGCGCCCTCCTCGCCGCCGGAAACGCCGGTGCCGATGTAGAGCTTGCCCTTGGATTCCACATATTTTGTTCTGCGGATGGTGTCAGGGAAGTGAGAGTTGCCGCCGTCAATTAAAATATCGCCGTCTTCGAGAAGCGGCAGAAGCTGCTCGATCATGTCGTCCACAGCCTGCCCGGCTTTTACCATCATGAACACCTTGCGCGGCTTTTCGAGGTTCGCAACCAGCTCTTCGAGCGTGTGGCAGCCGATGATGTTCTTGCCCGCGGCACGGCCACTTACGAACTTGTCCACTTTTTCGGTCGTGCGGTTGAAAACCGCCACCGTGAAGCCCTTCGACTCCATGTTCATGACGAGGTTCTCCCCCATCACGGCAAGGCCGATGAGGCCAATATCTGCTTTCTGTTTCATAGTCACCTCTATCGCACCCGGTTACTTTACTCTGTAGCCGCAGTCCGTTCCGGACAGCTCCCGGATCACATTATCGACCGCGAGCATGCCCATCCGCTTTGTGGCGTCCACGGTGTGCGAGCCCGTATGCGGCAGCAAAATTGCGTTGGGCGCGGTCAGAAGCGGAGAGTCTTTCAGCGGCTCCTGCTCAAATGCATCGAATGCCGCTGCCGCAAGCTTGCCGCTTTGCAGCGCTTCCGCAGCCGCCGCCTCATCGACCAGACCACCGCGGGCAGCGTTGATGAGGATCGCGCCATCCTTCATGGAGAAGATGCGCTCTCTGGAAATGATGTTCTTTGTCGACTCCATATACGGCACATGCACCGAAACGATATCGCAGTTTCTCACGATGAAATCAATATCCGTCGTAAGGACGTTGTGCTCCTTTGCGTAGGCCTCGTTCATAAACGGGTCATACGCGTAGGTCGTCATGCCGATCCCGTTCGTGAGCCTGCCGAGCTGTTTGCCGATGGCGCCGTAGCCGATGATGCCGACCGTTTTTCCGAACAGCTCCATCCCGTTGATGGGTGCCCACGCGCCGCCTCTCACCTGTCCGTCCTGCACGGTGATGCGCCGCGCGCAGTCCAGCATCAGGCCAAGCGCAAGCTCCGCGACCGATACGGCCATCACGCCCGGCGTGTAGGTGACCGTAATGCCCGCCTTTGACGCCGCTGCGGTATCTACCTTGTCATAGCCGACGCCCCATCTGGAGATGACCTTCAGCTGCGGGCAGTTTTCTATGACCTTTGCCGTGACATTGTCAAGGCCCGCCACATAGCCGTCGCAGCCGTCCAGCAGCGCGATCAACTCGTCCTCTGTAAAGGGCTTTTCGGGCTTGACTGCCTTTACCTCAGCAAATTGTTCCAGTTTTTCTCTCGCCTCATCGTTCGCACTGTTTTTGAACGATCTCGGCGTTACCAGTATTTTCATTTCAGTTCCTTTCTGACCAGATGCAGCGCAAAGCCTGCGAGCTCATGGTCCAGATAGACGATCTTTTTCCCGTTCTCGTCCCATTCCGTTGTCGCCGGGTCGAAGCGCAGTCCCTTTCCTTCCAGATACGCGACCGCCGCGTCAATATCCGGCGTTCCGATCGCAATGTGTCCGTTCGTACCAAGATAGCCGCCCTTGATGACCTCGATGACATTCCCTGTGATGTAGGACTTCGCGCCCTCCTGCGAGGAAATGCCGAACGCGCTCTGCATGAGCTGCGTAATGTCTCTTGCCTCGGCCTCTCCCGCCGTATTCATGGCGATGTGCGCGATGCAGAATTTCGGTTGCTTTCCCATAGCTTCGCGCCCCTATCGCTGCACGCGCGCGCCTGCGCCCGCCATCAGCGCCTCAACTTCCTTTTTAGACGCCATCGACGTATCGCCCGGAGTCGTCATGGCCAGAGCGCCATGTGCCGCGCCATAGTCTACCGCGCGCTGCGCATCCTGCGTCGTCATCAGGCCGTAAATAAAGCCCGCGGCAAACGAGTCGCCACCGCCGACGCGGTCGAGAATTTCCAGATCGTTGTACTTCTGCGACAGGTAAACTTCGCCATCGCACCAGCACATTGCGCCCCAGTCGTTTCTCGTTGCGGTCTTCACGGTCCGAAGCGTCGTGGCCACGGCCTTGAAGTTGGGATATGTCTTTGCGGCCTCGCCAACCATTCGCTTGTAGCCCTCGAGGTTCAGCGATTTGAGGTCCTTGTCGTTTCCTTCGATTTCGAAGCCAAGACAGGCTGTAAAGTCCTCCTCGTTTCCGATCATAACGTCAACATACTTCGCGATCTCGCGGTTGACCTCCTGCGCCCGCGCCTTGCCGCCGATGGATTTCCACATGGACGGCCGGTAGTTGAGGTCATAGGAGACGATCGTCCCGTATTTCTTCGCGGTTTTGATGGCCTCAATGACGGCTTCGTTCGTCTTTTCGGAAATTGCGGCGTAAATGCCGCCGGTATGGAACCAGCGCGCGCCAAGGGTTCCGAAAATATAGTCAAAATCGTAGTCCTGCGCGCCCAGATGCGACACAGCAGTATTCGCCCGGTCGGAGCAGCCGACTGCGCCCCGGATGCCGAAGCCCCGCTCGGTAAAATTGATGGCATTTCTCGAGCTTCTTCCGATTCCGTCAAAGTCCAGCCAGCGGATGAGCGACGTGTCGACTCCGCCCTGGCTGACCATGTCTTCCAGAAGCCTTCCCACTTCGTTGTTCGTAAACGCCGTAATGACCGAGGTCTTCATGCCGAAGCATTTCCGAAGGCCTCTTGCGACGTTGTACTCTCCGCCGCCCTCCCAGGCCGCAAAGTGCCGCGCTGTTTTGATCCTGCCCTCGCCCGGGTCGAGCCGGAGCAGGATCTCGCCCATGGAAACCTCGTCAAAGGCGTAGGTGCCTTGCTGTTTTAATTGTAATTCCACGTTTTTTCCTTCTTTACACGCTTTACACGGATCTCTTTTTCTTCGTCTTTCTGGTATCGACGTACACAACCACCAGCACCAGAACACCGAGAATGACCTGCTGCCAGAACGAGTTGATGCCATTGAGGTTCAGGCCGTTTCGCAGGACCGCGACCACCAGCGCGCCGATGACCGCACCAAAGATCGTGCCCTCGCCGCCTGCCATGCTCACGCCGCCAACGACGGAAGCGAAAATGCCTTCAAACTCGTAGCCCTCGCCGGTGTTCGCCTGAATGGACACCATGCGGCAGAGCATGACGATACCTGCCATACCGGCCATCAGGCCGGTGATGCTCTGCGCCAGAAGCTTCACCTTCTGCACATTGATACCGGACATCTTCGCCGTCTCGGCGTTGCTGCCCACAGCGTAAACGCTTCTGCCGAACACGGTGTGCCGCAGGACAAAATTCAGAGCGATCGCCATCACCAGCACCAGATAGACCGGAACCGGGATACCGAGGAACTTGCCGTTGCCGATATAAGTCAGCGTCGCAAGCGCTTCGTCGGAAATCGTGCCGCGCAGGGTGATGGTCGCGCCGTTGTTCAGAAGCTTCAGCGCACCTCTGTAGACCCACTGGCCGCCAAGGGTCGCAATAAATGGAATGAGATCGAGCTTTGTAATGAGAAGACCGTTGATGAGGCCGCACACCGCGCCGACCAAAACGCCGAGAATCAGGGCCACCGGAACGGGCAGGTTCAGATACGTCATGGCCATGCAGGCGATGCCGCCGGTCAGGCCCACGATGGAACCGGCCGAAAGATCGATGCCGTCGATGATGATGGCAAAGCTCATGCCCATGGCAAGGAGCATATACACAGACGCGCTCAGCAGGATCTGTGTGAAGTTTGCCATGCTTCTAAAGCTTGGCGTAATGATGAACAGAATGATCATCGACGCCGCGAAAATACCGATGGGGCCCAGCCCGGATAATTTCTTTTGATTCAATAATTTATTCATGATTCCATTTCCTTTTTACGAAAGCTTTCCGGTTGCGTATTTCATGATGGTTTCAGAGTCCGCGTCCTTTCGGTCGAGCACTGCGGTCACACGGCCGTCTTTAAAGACGGCGACGCGGTCGCTCATGCCGAGGATCTCCGGAAGGTCCGAAGAGATCATGATGATCGCGATGCCCTGATCGGACAGATCGTTCATGAGAGAATAAATTTCATACTTCGCGCCGACGTCAATGCCGCGGGTCGGCTCGTCGAAGACCATCCCCTTCGCCGTTCTTGTCAGCCACTTGCCGATGATGACCTTCTGCTGGTTGCCGCCGGAGAGGTTCATGACCTTCTGGTCGATGGAGGGCGTGCGGATATTGAGCTTCTTGCAGTATTCCTGCGCGTTGCTCTTCGCCTTTGCCTCCTGCATCCTGCCGCGCTTGGAAAACTTCTGCAGGGAGGCCATCGTGATGTTTTCCTCCACGCTCAGTCCCAACGCAGCGCCGTCAAATTTTCGGTTTTCCGTCATATACACGAAGCCCGCCGCGATGGCCTCGGAGGGATTATTGAAGGTATACTCTTTGCCTTCGATCTTCACGTGCTTCTCGTCTGCGTCGTCCGCGCCGAACAGCGCGCGAAGCGTCTCCGTTCTGCCGGCGCCGACAAGGCCCGCAATGCCGAGGATCTCGCCCTTTCTGACATCCAGATGCTTCACGTCAAGCTTTGTGCCCTGCCGGATATTGTCCGCTTCAAAGACGACCTCGCCGATCGTTCTTTTATATGTAGGATAGATGTTGGATAATTCTCTTCCGACCATCAGGCTGATGATCTCGTTATCGTTCGTATCCTTGTAGTCCATGGTTTTTACGCGCGTGCCGTCCCGCATGACCGTAATTCGGTCGGCAATTACGGGAAGCTCCTCGAGCCGGTGGGAAATATAGATGATTCCCACGCCCTTTTTCTTCAGCGCAAAAATAATTTTGAACAGCCGTTCAATTTCGTTTTCGGTCAGGGACGAGGTCGGCTCGTCAAACACGACGATCCTGCATCCCTTGGATGTGACCTTTGTGATCTCCACCATCTGCTGATCTGCAATCGACAGATCCTTCATGGGGGTATCAGACGGAATCCGCAGTCCTACCGCTTCTTCCATCAGCCGGGCTGCTTCCTCGTGGGCAAAGCGGTCGTCGATGACGCCGTGCTTATTTTTGATGCAGCCAAGAAAAATATTATTCGCGATGTCCAGATGCGGACAGACGCTCAGCTCCTGGAACACAACGCCGATGCCCTTGCTCAGCGCGTCCGCGGGGCCGTTGATTTTTGTCGGAACGCCGTCGATGACGATCTCGCCGCCATCGGGCTGATGGATCCCGTAGAGGGTCTTGATCAGCGTCGACTTTCCTGCGCCGTTCTCTCCCACAAGCGCGTGTACCTCGCCCGCTTTCAAATCGATGGAAAATCCATTCAGCGCCTTTACGCCGGGAAAGGACTTCGAAATATTTCGCATTTCTAACAACATTGCCATTTGGTACACCTTTCATGTACTATGGGGGGATAATCCCCCCATAGCAGCTAAATTATCGTCCGGGTTTCTACGCTTTCGTTCGCTCAGTTCAGGTGCTCCAGCGGGAAGAGGATGGCCTGCATGTCCTCGTCGTCCAGCTTGTCTCTCGGGACGATGGTGCAGCCGGTGTCGACCATGCCGTGCTCGAGCTCCACGCCGTTGGCCGCGTCAGCCGCTGCCTTGTACGCCATGTAGCCCATCTGGTACGGCTGCTGGACAGTCAGGAAGTTGATCACGCCGTCTTCCATCAGAGAAACGGTGTTCTTGTTCGCGTCGAAGCCGCCGACAAAGATATCCTCTCTGCCGAGCTGGATGAGCGCGGTGCCAACGCCTGCGGTACGGTTCTCGTCAACGGCGAAGATGCCCTTGATGTCGGGGTTTGCCGTGATGGCATCGACGCACTGGGTCGTGCAGAGGTTGATGTCCGCTTCGCTGTAGAGGGTGCCGAGGACCTCGATGTTCGGATAAGCTTCCTTCATTCTCGCCTCAAAGCCCGTCACACGGTCGGCAACGGAAGCCTTTGCGGGAGAATCGGAGAAGATGTAAACCTGGCCCTCTTCGCCCATCAGCGCAGCCAGCTCGTCAGCTGCCATCGCGCCAGCGGCGACGTTATCGGTCATGAACGACTGGAGATAGTCCTCCGTGGGGATGGCGGTATCGGCAATGATCAGCGGGATACCGGCCTTCTGGATCTCCTGGCAAGCGGAGACAAGCGCGTCGCCGCTCACAGGGGCAAGGACGATCGCGTCCGGCTTGGAGTTGATGACGTCCATCACGGTTTCGATCTGAACGCCGGCTTCTTCCTTGGACGGATAGACGACTCTCGGCGTCATGCCAAGCTCGGTCGCCGCGTTTTCAAAGCCCGCCTGAACGATGCTCCAGTAGTCCGCAACGCCCTTGGGGATGAACACGATGTCAAGGCTTGTTTTTGCTTCTTCGGTTGCAGGGGCTTCCTCAGCTTCAGAGGTTTCTTCTGCCGTTTCAGCAGCAGCGGGCTCGGCGGCCGTTTCTTCGGCTGCGGGCGCAGCTGTTTCGGTTTTCGCAGGCGAGCTGCACGCGGCAAGTGCCAGCAGCATGGCTGCTGCAAGCAGGATGGATAACACTTTCTTCATAATTTTTCCTCCTAAGTATATTTAATTATGCACTGCATAATTAAGACAAGGTTACAGGCTAGATCAGCCCTTTTTGTTGATTGCTCCGTCCGGCAAAATCGCGTGCACACCGCGCACGCCGTTGACGATCTGCGTCACATGCTCGTCGACAACAAGACTTGCCATCGCGAGCGCCTCCTGGAATGTCATATCATAAAGCTTCCCAATGAGATTTGCCCTCTCCGTGAGCGCCTCATACGCCGCGTTGGTAAGATCCGTATCAAACCCGAACGTTACCCACGCGCTCTGCGTCCGCAAAATCGGATTGCGAATCGTCTCATGCACGACCCGGAACGTCAGATCGACCTTGTCGAGCGTACACTCGATGGCCGTTCCGCCAAGCTCACCGTCTCCCTGCACCGCGTGGCCGTCTCCGACGTAGAAATACGCGCCTTCGCACATGACCGGAAGATAAATCGTGCTTCCTGCCGTGGCCAGCTTGCAGTCCAGATTGCCGCCGACATTGCGCGGCGGGTGCGTCGAGTGGATGCCGGGCTGTTCCGGTGCAAGCCCCACGACACCAAGGAACGGATGGATCGTAACCACGTGTCCCTGGTCGCTGACCGCACGCCGCGTCTCATTGTCGATGTCCCAGTTCAGGAAATACTCCGGAAGCTCGGAAATGTTCAGCCGGTTCATGTGGTCCTTGTCCGCAAAGCCCACGCGGCTCCAGCCCCAATTGGCCGTCCGGCACTCGTTGATTCTGACCGCCAGCGTATCGCCCGGCTTCGCGCCTTCGACGTAGATCGGTCCGATCAGGCAGTGCCCCGCGTCCCGCTGCGCATCCTTCCCTTCAAAGAAGCTGCCCGCGCCCGTCTTTGGAACCGGCGGCTTTCCGAGGTGCCAGTCGCCATCTAACACGTTGCAGCTCACGCTGTCTCCGTCCGCGATGCGCGCGACCGGAGCCTTACTGCAATCAAACGAGCCTGTGATATTCTTTCTCTCACAATCCAACGTAACAACCATATTGACTCCTCTTTATAACCGGAACATCGTTTTGCAGAGCTTCGTTCCCGACGCTGTCTTGAAGATTTTTTCCAGAACCTTCGACGCAACCGACTCGTCCGAATGCTCATACAGGTTGACGAGAAAATCTGCCTCGATCAGAATCTGCAGGTCGATCCCCTGAATATTGGAATAGGTGTGGTGATGGGCGATCAGATATTTGACTCTCTCGATCACATCCTCCGGGAAATGGAGCTCCTTGAGCATAATTTCTGCCTCGCCGGGGCCGAGCTCCTGCTGGAGCCTGCCGTTCGACGCGTGATACAACTCCTCCGCCTTTTTGATGCCGATGTCGTGCGTGTAGGCTGCCGTCTCCAAAATGAACATGGTCTTCTCGTCCAGCTTTTCCTGTCTGCCGATATAGGCGGCGTAGCTGTGTACCTTTGTGAAGTGCTGGATGCGCTCGGGCTGCCCCTCGTACATCTCGACCATCTTCAGAAATACGTTGTCCAGATTCTCTCTTGTCATATCACGGTTCCTTTCGGCAATCGATTGCCAAAATTTTTAAAAAAGAAACGCAAACGACAGCACGTGGTTTGAAATGTTCTTGCAATCGATTGCATCCATAGTGTACTACGCTGGTTTTTCTTTGTCAACAAAATTCGCCCCTTCATTTTGCATAAAGATTTTTCGATTTTTTCGGCACTATGCTGTTTTTCCGATTCTCCGCGCGAATTTTCGCCAGGATTTCAGAAACATCTGAAATCTTTTTATAAAATCGATTGCAAAGAATTCAAATATCCGAAAAATTTCTCTTGTTGAATCTACCCCGATATGATATAGTGGATACAAATCGCAAGAATTTCCAGAGCAAGATGTCCACCCGGCCGTGTGTTTGCTCCATAGCACCCGCGCAAAGCAAACCACCCAACCAGCATTCCAGCTTTTACGCTGCATTTCAGGCGGCAGGGTCGTTTCACAAAGCCTTGCAGCAGACAGGACAGAATTTATGACAATTTATGACATTGCAACCGCTGCGGGCGTTTCCGCGAGCACCGTTTCCCGCGTCATCAACCACAAAAGCGGTATTCGAAAAGAAACCCGCGAAAAAATTGAAAAGCTGATCGAGGAGTACAACTATTCCCCGAACGTCGCGGCGCGTGGGCTTGTGATGCAGTCATCGAAGATGATTGGAATTCTTCTGGTCGATATCCGTGTCGTGCACCATATCGACAATGCCTTCGCCATCGAGCAGGAGCTTGCGAAGCGGGGCTACTGTTCGATCATCATGAGCACCGGCGCGGACGAGGCGAACATCGGCTCATGCATCCGGCAGCTCGAGCAGCGGCGCGTGGAGGGCATTGCGCTCATCGGCTCGATGTTCATGGCAAAGAGCACCTATCACACGATCAAAACCTATCTGCCGAACATTCCGGTCGTCATCATCAACGGCTACATTGACCTTCCGAACGTCACGGGAATCATTGCCGACGAGGAAAGCGGCGTAAAAGACTGCGTGGCGCTTCTGGCAAGGAAGGGCCGGAAGAACATCGTCTACGTAAACGACGCGGACTCCCCCGCAAACCGCAACAAACGGAAGGGCTTTCTGGCCGGGATCCGCGCGCTCGGCTATCCGCAGAACAAAATCTACGAAGCGGCAACCAGCTACGCCTCCGGCTATGAGATCACGAAGGATATCCTCCGCGAAGACCCGTCTGTCGACGGCATCATCTATTCTGTTGACCTCACCGCGACCGGCGGCCTGCGTGCGCTGCTCGACAGCGGCCGCAAGGTTCCCGAAGACATCAGCGTCATCGGCGTCGATAACAGTATCTATGCAAAAATTTCCTATCCGCAGCTGACCTCTCTGGATAATAACGCGGAGTCTCAGAGCAAGCTTGCGGTCGATCTTTTAATCAAGGCGCTGAACAACGAGCCGCACGAAAGAAGCGTCCTGCTGAAAACCCACATTGTCGAACGGGAAACGACATAACCGCCTCATTTGCGCAAAAATACGCTGCCGGCAATCGCCGGCAGCGTATTTCGTTTTGCAGGGAGCCATGCAGCCCCTGTTTGATTTTTTAGCCCTTGACCAGTTCGCGCGCGACTGCTTCCACGTGCTCGGCGCTCAGACCGAACTGCTTGAGAAGCGCGGCGGCAGGGCCGGAATGGCCGAACTCGTCATTGACGCCGATGCGGCGCAGCTTCATCGGGCACTTTTCGCTGAGCACAGCCGCGACTGCCTCTCCAAGGCCGCCGATGATGTTGTGCTCTTCGCAGGTGATGACCTTGCCGCACTCCTTGGCTGCCTTCAGGACGATCTCCTCGTCGAGGGGCTTAATGGTGCAGATGTTGATGACGCGCGCGTGAATCCCCTCATCCGCCAGCGCCCTGGCCGCGATAAGCGCTTCGTTAACCATCAGGCCGGTGGCGATCATCGCCACGTCATTGCCCTCGGTCAGCTGTTCGCCCCGGCCGATTTCAAAGCGATAGTTTTCCTCATCGTGGAAAACCGGGATCGCCAGTCGGCCGAAACGCAGATACACCGGGCCGTCGTAGGCATAGGCCGCCTTCACCGCCGCGCGAGCTTCCACATCGTCCGCCGGGCAGAGCACGACCATGCCGGGAATGGAGCGCATCAGCGCGAAATCCTCGCAGCACTGGTGAGAAGCGCCGTCCTCGCCGACGGAGATACCGCCGTGCGTCGCGCCGATTTTCACATTGAGATGGGGATAGCCGACGGAATTGCGCACCTGCTCAAACGCGCGCCCCGCCGCGAACATCGCGAAGGACGACGCAAACGGCACAAGTCCCATCGTAGACAGACCCGCGGCGACGGCGATCATGTTCGCCTCCGCAATGCCGCAGTCAAAATGGCGATCCGGAAACGCCTTGCGGAACATGCCGGTCTTGGTGGCGGCGGCCAGGTCGGCGTCCAGCACCACGATGTCGTCGTGACCCTCTGCAGCCAGCTCCTTCAGGGTGTTGCCGTAGCTGTCACGGGTCGCAATCTTCTTCACATCTGCCATCTTACTTTTCCTCCTCTTCCAGCGCGGCGTAGGCTGCGGTCAGTTCCTTCATGGCGATCTCATATTCCTCGTCATTGGGGCCCTTGCCGTGCCAGTCAACGGCGTTCTCCATAAAGGAAACGCCCTTGCCCTTGAGGGTATCCATCACGATGCAGGTGGGCTTTTCGATCTCTGCGTGGAAGGCCTTGATGGCGGCTTCGATCTGGTCGTAGTCGTGGCCGTTGATGGTGATGACGTTGAAGTTGAACGCCTTCAGCTTTTCCTCCAGCGGTGCGCTGTT
>ENA-ORND01002402-ORND01002402.1-human-gut-metagenome-genome-assembly--contig:-NODE-2402-length-11428-cov-11.293678_pt1 | contig 11428 bp, 11 predicted proteins | sample MGYA00242111_ERZ509014 | MGnify/ENA primary metagenome ERZ509014 (study PRJEB26280, sample SAMEA2338694) | human gut metagenome | biome: human gut; feature: human-associated habitat; material: faeces... | reverse complement strand
TTTGCGGGGGAGCGCCGCTGCCGAGTATGGCTGTCTTATGACGGGGCAAGAAAATGAGCGCGGCGTTCCCCGCCATTTATGAAAGTGAGGGATAACAGAATGGACTATGATCCTATGTTGGTTGCTATGCTGTCCCAGCCGTGGAACAACAACGCCTGCCGTGGCTATGTCATCTACGCGATGGAGAACTGCGGGTTTTCTCCTAACGACATCCGGCGCGTGGTGGCGGAGCTCTATGAGGTTTTCGACTTCCGCAGTCTGGAAGAGGCCCAGCAGCACTTTGAGGAAAGCCCTTACTGACTTCTGGACAAAGTGTCCAGAGGTAGCCATTTAGCCGGACGGCCAGCACTTTCACGGTGCTGGCCGTTTCTGCTCATCATTGGAAATACTGGCGAATAACTGCAAAGGAGGTTTTCTGTGAAGCTAAACGCACAAGTGATTGAAAAGATGCAGAGCGTCAATCTTGACGCGGTGGATAAGGAAACGCTTGTTGACGCAAGCGGTTTTGTTTTTGATAATTCGTTACCGCTGGAAAAGCGAGCTGCCCGTATGCTGGAACAGTTGAAAAACCCCTATTGTTTCCGCTATGGCGATATGGCCATCAAGCTGGAATTTGCCGAGGACGGCCCCTCTCTCCAGGAATTGCTGACGGGCTTTTTCCTGCGGCAGAAAAGCGGGCTGTAACGATCCGCCACTTCCAGACACGTTGTCCAGAGGTGGAGTCATCCTTGTTGTACCCCCGGTGCAGAGGTATAATATAGATGTAATGTGATAGGAAGGAGGACACATGGCAAGAACAGCAAACCGGGGGACAATGAGCGCCAGTTCCCCAACTTCATATAATGTGATGCGCTGGAGATTAGGGAAATACATTCGCCTTTCTAAAGAAGATTTGCTCCGTGGCCGCGATGAAAGCAACAGCGTTGTAAATCAGCGGCGGCTCCTGGAACAATACCACCAGGCCCACCTGGATGAGTTCTATGAGGGCGCGGAAGCGGACGTATATGTGGATGACGGAAAAACAGGTACGGACACCAACCGCGAGGACTTTCAGCGGCTCCTGTCCGATATATCCAGCGGCAGAATTAACTGCGTGATTGTAAAAGACCTGTCCCGTCTTTCCAGAAACTATACCGATGCCGGAAACCTGATTGAAAATCTTTTCGTCCGGCTCAACGTCCGTTTTATCAGCTTGGCGGAGGGCGTGGACAGCTACCGCAACCCCGACAGCGTATCAAATATAATCGTCCCCATTACGAACGTAATGAACGATCAATACTGCTACCAGACCTCAAAGAAAATCCGTCAGGTGTTTGATATGAAGCGCCGCAACGGTGAGTTTATCGGCTCGTATGCTCCGTATGGATATGTGAAAGACCCCGGCGATAAGCACGCCCTGCTGGTTGACCCGGAGGCCGCCGAAGTAGTCAAAAGCATTTTTTCCATGTTTCTGTCTGGTATGAATAAGCGCGGGATTACCTATTATCTGAACGATCATGGTGTCCTTTGCCCCACGGCCTACAAGAAACAGCAGGGGCTCAAATACAATGCTCCCAACGCCCAAAGCAATCCTATGTGGAGCACGATTACCATAGACACGATCTTGAAAAACCGTGTCTATGTGGGGGATATGGTGCAGGGACGTCAACGGGTGAAAAGCTATAAAATCCATATCCAGGAGCGGGTGCCGGAGGAAGAATGGTTTATCGTAGAAAATACCCACGAGGCCATAATTGACCGAGAAACCTTTGATAAGGTGCAGGGCTTGCTCAAGCGCGACACGCGCACAGCTCCAAAAGCAAAGCAGCTTTACCTGTTCAGCGGCTTTCTGAAATGCGCCGACTGCGGCAGGGCGATGTCCCGGATCGCTTCAAAAGGCATTTATGTCTATTACCAGTGCGGAACATATAAAAGCCTTTCAAAAAAGGCTTGCACCATGCACTCCATCAAGAGTGACCGCCTGGAGGCGGGCGTCCTGTTTGCAATTCAACAACAGGTACATTTGGCCGTTGCCTATTCGGAGCTGGTGTCCCGTATCAATTCCGCGCCCCTCAAAAAAAGCAAGTCAAAGCGGCTGGAGGATGCCATCGCCGCAAAAGAAAAAGAGCTTGCTAAAATCATGCGATATAAGCAAGCCCTTTATCAAGACTGGAAAGACGGGGAAATCACCCGCAACGAATACCGCCACATGAGCGAGGACTATGAGCGGCAAGCCGAGGCCCTAAATAATGTCCTGCGGACGCTGACAGACGAGCAGGAACAACTGGAAAACGGCGTGGATGCGGAAAGTCCTTTTCTGACAGCATTTCTCAAATATCAGAACATCGACAAACTGACACGGGAAATTCTGGCCGAGCTCATTGATTATATCAAAGTTTACGAGGGCGGCAATATTAGCGTGAAATTCAAATACGCTGATGAGTTCCGTCGCATGGCTGAATATATCGAGCTCAACGCTCCTATGGTTCAAGAGGCTGCGGGCTGATATATAGCCCTATTACCTAATCCGTTTGCTGGTTTTCCTAATATATATTGCCCATATTGGTATACGATAATAAGTTTTTGCTGCCCAAAGCACCTTTGGCCATGTGATTTTTTGCAAATGTATTAAACCCCTCTTTTATGCCGCCGCCTCCTATTTTAACGGAGCCGCCACCAACATTGGACAACTGTGTCATGTATTTTGCACCTCCTTTTAGACTCGCAATGGGAGTCCCAGTGGATGCTGTAGCTTTTCCTAATCCGCGCTTGATTTTTTCGCTTGTCTCCGCATATATGGCTTCTTCGTCCTTGGTGCGTTTATGAATCGCGTTTTTTGAAGAAACGCTGGAATTATGCATCTCAAAGTTGGACAGAGATTTATTTTTCTTCATTTTTATCACACCTTTAGAATATATTATCTAAGACTGAAATGCACCTTATACTATTATGTGTGTCGATCGGCACAAAAAGTTTCACCTTAAAGAATAAATTCTAAAACTTCCGTTTTTACTATGGGAATCAAAGCGGTAGAAATGTTTATAGGTACTTCACTTATAAAAGCGCATAATCGTGTCAATGAAACCTAATGCTCTTTTTTGATTATCCTACTCTTTGAATAACTATTTCAGTGACACATAGTGGGAGATTGACGCAAAATCCCTAAAAGACGGAGTAAGAAATAACCGACACTTTTACTGGTGGCGTATCAGCAAAAGACCGAAAGAATTACCTCTAAATTACTGTTGGATGGGGATTGAACATTCCGCAGATTCTGTGTTATTATTATGTTGTGAAAAAGGAAGTGCTCTTCGGGTAAACTGAGGAGAACTTCTTTTTGCTATTTTAGCCCCCTGCAGCAAATATGTAGATGAGGTGACATGAGCGTATGAAAGAGAAAATGTTTGCCGGATATCCAGATGTAGTAAATGTTGATCAACTTAGAGAGATGTTGGGTGGCATAGGCTACAAGGCGGCATATGGTCTGCTGCACGACGGCAGCATTCGCTTTTTCAAGATAGGGAAAGCGTTTCGTATTCCCAAAATCAACATCATCAAATATCTGCAAAGGAACTCTGAAATCTAAATACTTTTGCCCGTGAAAATAAAGTCTTGCGAACCATTGTTCCAGCGGATTCAGCATGCTACAATAATGTTGTCGTTTGTTGAAAGACGCTACTGTTAAGTAAGGAGGTTAACAGAATGGTAGCGGGCCATCTGCAAGAGAAAAAAGGACTTTTTTATATTGTATTAAATTTTGTGGACTCGGATGGAAAGCGAAAACGTAAGTGGATAGCAACAGGACTGCCGGTGAAGGGCAACAAACGAAAGGCAGAGGCAATGCTGGTAGCAGAACGACAAAAATATCAGCCTGCTGAGTATCAGCGTACAGCCGATGCCAATATGCTTTTTGCCGACTATATGCTCTACTGGCTCAGGCAAATCAAATCATCCGTGGATATAACGACTTACGCTGGATACAAAACGAATGTTGAAAAGCGTATCGTCCCGTTTTTTCGTGGGCGTAAGGTCACGCTGGGCGGTCTGCGTGCCGGTGACATTCAAGACTTCTATACCTACTGTGCAACGGAACTGGAGATCAGCAACAACACAATCATCAAGTACCACGCAAACATCAGCAAAGCCCTCAATGATGCCGTTCGGCTGGAGAAGATCCCGATGACTCCCCTAAAACGCGGAATGCGTCCTAAGCAGGTCGAGCACATCGGAAAATTCTATACCCTGTCAGAGGTAGAGCATCTGCTTAGTTGCGTAAAGGGTGATGGAACTGAGTTTCCCGTGCTGATGGCAGCATTTTATGGGCTACGCCGTTCTGAGATCATGGGCCTGAAATGGGATTCTATTGACTTTGACGCCAATACGATCACGATTGCGCATGTAGTTGTTGAGGTTAGTATTGATGGAAAAGACACCATTGTTGCAAAGGATCGACCGAAGAACAAAAAGAGCTATCGTACTTTGCCGCTAGTTCCGGAATACCGAAGGTTGCTGCTTCAAATGAAAAAACATCAGGAGGAATACCGCGAACTCTGTGGCAACTGCTATCATGAAAGTGATTATATCTATGTGAATGATCTCGGGGAGCCAATCAGGCCTAATTATGTGTCGCAGCATTTTAAGTTGGTCTTGAAGAATAACAACCTGCGGGAGATCACTTTCCATGAATTGAGACATACCTGCGCGAGTCTCCTTCTCAAGAGCGGAATTTCAATGAAAGATATTCAGGCGTGGTTGGGGCATAGCAATTACAATACAACTGCAAATATCTACGCCCATCTGGAGTCAAGCTCGAAGGAAATCACAGGCAATGCGATGCAGGACAATTTTACCATCAGTGCAAACCTTGCAGCAAGAGAAGCTGTGCAAGAGTGAGAAGCGCGGTTGAACGCGGCTGAAAATGGAAAAGACTGAGCTTTTCCTATATGGAGAATCCCAGTCTTTTCAAGTGGTGCCGGTGGTGGGACTCGAACCCACATGGAGTTGCCCCCGGCGGATTTTGAATCCGCTACGTCTACCAATTCCATCACACCGGCATTATTCAGTTGTTGCGAGTCTCATTTTTCTGAATCCGCCGTAGGGCAGAACTTTAGGGCAGAACTCACGAAAAGCCCGTTCTTAGGATACACCGAAAAGTCAATAATTGCAAGGGTTAGGCCGGTTGGATGAGCTAGTAAGCGTACAGTCTTTTGAGTCCGCTACGTCTACCAATTCCATCACACCGGCAGGTGCAATAATTATTATATGCGATGCAGGGAGCATTTGCAAGCAAAACTTTTCGAAAAAAGGCTCCGGCGCACTGCGCCGGAGCCTTTCACAATGTAAGATCACACGTAGCGCTGATTGATGACGTCGAACACGCCGCGCGTCGTGAGGCGCAGCGTTGGAATGACGGTCAGCGCCATGAACGAAAGCGTCATAAACGGGTCGACCCCGCGCGAGACGCCGAGCTTGAAGGCCTGCTCCTTGGCGTTTTCGAGCGCCTCGTTGACCTCGATAAGCGGCGCTTCGCTCATGATGCCTGCAATCTGGAGCTGGAGCTCGCCGAGCGCCTTGCCGTCGTCCATCACGACGATGCCGCCGCCGAGCTCGACGACGCGGTTGACCGCCGCGGCCATGTCCTCCTCGTTCGCGCCGACGACGATGATGTTGTGGCTGTCGTGCGAGATGGATGTCGCCACCGCGCCGGACTTGAGGCCGTAGCCCTTGATGTAGCCGATGCCGATGTGGTGCGTGTTCTTGTGGCGCTCGATGACGGCAATTTTCAAGATGTCATCCTCAACGCTGATCTTTTCGGCGTAGCCCGCATCGGTCGTGACGATCTCGCCGGGCACCATGCCGAGCACCGCGCGCGGGCGGGACTCGATAAAGTCCGTGGCCTCAAGGTGCGCAACGTGGAACGTCTCGTGTGAGCGCTTGACGAGGTGCGGATCGATCTCGGGCGCTTCAAACGGCGTGACGGTCTTGCCGTCGAACATCGGCTTGCCCTTCTTGTAGACCTCGAGGATGTTGAAGTCGTCGAAATTGTCGATTACGACAAAGTCCGCAAGAAAGCCCGGTGCGATTGCGCCGCGGTTGTTGAGCAGGAAGTAGCGCGCGGCGTGGTGGCTCGCGCATTTGACGGCAATGATCGGGTCGACGCCCGCCTTGATGGCACGGCGCACGATGTAGTCGATGTGGCCCTTTTCGAGAAGATCGTTCGGGTGCTTGTCGTCCGTGCAGAACATGCAGTAGGTGTAATACTGCGGTGTGAGCAGCGGGAGCAGCGCGTCGAGGTTGCGCGCGGCCGTGCCCTCGCGGATCATGATGTACTGTCCGCGCTCGAGTTTGGCGATGGCATCCTCCACGGTGCTGCACTCGTGGTCGGAATAGACGCCGGCGGCGATGTAGGCGTTCAGGTCGTTGCCTGAAAGGCCGGGGGCGTGGCCGTCGATTTTTTTGTGGTGCGCCTGCGCGGCGACGATCTTTTCGAGCACCTGCTCGTCGGCGTTCGCGACGCCGACATAGTTCATCATTTCGGCCAGACCCTCGACGCGGTTGTGCTCGTAGAACGAGTCGATCGCGCGGTAATCGAGCACCGCGCCGGATTCGTCGAGCGGCGTTGCGGGCACGCAGGAGGGGAGCATGAAGCGCACGTCAACGGGCAGATCTTCCGTCGCCTGCAGCATATACTCGATGCCGTCGGTGCCCATGACATTGGCGATCTCGTGCGGGTCGGTGATGACGGTCGTGGTGCCGTGCGGAATGACGGCGTTGGCAAATTCCTTGGGGGAGACGAGCGCGCTCTCTAAGTGGATGTGCGCATCGACAAAGCCGGGCAGCACGAGCTTGCCGCCCATATCGATCTCCACTTCGCCCTCGTAGTGCTCGCCCATGCCCGCGATGAGGCCTTCGGCCACGGCGATGTCGCCATGACTGAGCTCGTTGCAGAAGACGTTCACATACGTCGCGTTCTTGAGCACGAGGTCGGCCTTCTGCCGTCCCGAGGCCACCTCGACGACGTGGAGCTTCTTGTTCAGCTTGCGGTTGATCTTGCCTGCGTAGCTTTCCCGGTATGCCATGCGTTTTCCTCCTTATTTTGTTGTGTTTGACCAGTTAATCGGATGAATCATCCATCTTCCTCGTTTATTTTTTATAGGATACTACGTTCTTTTGCACTTGTCCAGCAGAAAAAGCTAAAATATTTTTAGTAAAACTGACGAAAAGTGAGAAGAGCGCAGAAGTTCACTGTATCATAAACTGTATGATGGACCGGACAAATACAGGCCGTTGCCGAAAGATTGCTTTTCACAAAATGCTGTTTACAAGCATCTGATAATACAGTATAATTAAACAAACGGTATAGAGATAAATGAATATTTTCAACTAAAAGACGAATAAAACGCGCTGGCATTCACTGCGCCGGGCTTGCTTGAAGTGGCCCGCACACAAAATGGAGGCTGCGGCAATTTTAGGACCGGACAAGGAGGGGGAAGATATGAAAACCGAGCATTCCTATTCCGCAAAGGGCGTTTTGGCTGCGCTGGGGAGATCCGCTTTGTATCAGCTCTTTTTCGTGGCGGTGCAGGTTTTGCTGCCCTTTGTCTACGGGATCGGTATCGCTGCCGATGCGGCGATCAATAGGGGATCGGACCTTGCACAGGGGGCGCAGGCGGTGGCGGAGCGGCTTCTTGACGGCCTGTCGGCGCTCACGCTGCTATCGTGTCTGATCATCGCCGCGGTACTGCTGCTGTGGTTCCTGCTGCGGAAAAAGCCGCTATCCGAGGCGGCGGGCCTTCGTCACTGCTCGGGCTGGACGGTGGGCTTCTGCGCCTTCGGCGCGGTCGGCCTCTATGTGCTGGTCAGTCTGGTGCTTGCCTTGCTGCCGGAAAGCTGGATGGAGGAATATGGAAAAGCCATGCGCCTGAGCACAGAGACGGGGCTGATCCCGGCGCTTGCCGTGGTGGCCGGCGCGCCGCTTGCGGAGGAGCTCGTGTTCCGCGGCGTCATCCAGTCGCGGCTGGAACGGGCCATGCCGGTGGGGATCGCAATTGTACTGCAAGCGGTACTCTTTGGATTCATCCACGGAACGCCGGTGCAGATCGGCTACGCGTTTCTCATGGGCCTGCTTTTCGGCTATATTCGCTATCGCACGGGGAGCATCCTGCCCACGATCGCCGCGCACGCCGCGTTCAACGCAATGAACGACCCGCTGGGGCTTTTGGGCGGTTTTGCGGAGAAGTGGCAGTTCCTTGCCGTCATGGCCGCCGTATGCGCGGCGGGCTGCGTGCTCTGCCGCCGCGGTTTGAGCGGACTAAGAACAGCGCCGGAGGCCGAAGCAAGGCCTACATCGCCGACGGTCTGCGAGGAGATCACCGAATAACAGAGAAAGCGCCTTTCAAAGAAAAGCTCTTTGAAAGGCGCTTTGCGCTTCTGTGATTGAATCTTTTTACTTCACGCTGCCGTCGGCGTTGAAGACGGGCAGCTTTTCAAGGAACAGGATGTCCTTGCGGTCGGCTGCGCCGCCCTCGGCGAGAACGGCCATGCGGCCCGTAACGGTGCCGCCCGCCTTTTCGACGAGTGCTTCCATCGCCTTGAGCGAGCCGCCCGTGGAGATGACATCGTCGACGAGCAAAATCTTCTTGCCGCGGATGAGGTCCGCGTCGTCAGAACCGAGGAAAAGCTTCTGCTGGGCGACGGTGGTGATGGACTTGTCCTCCACGGAAATGGGGTCGGGCATGTAGACCTTGGGGCCCTTGCGCGCGATAAAATACTTTTTCGCGCCGCTCTGGCGCGCCATCTCGTGGATGAGGGGGATGGACTTTGCCTCAGCGGTGAAGAGGTAATCGTAGTCGATGCCATCGGCGAGCTTCAAGAGCTCTTCTGCGCAGCGCACAGTCAGCTCCGCGTCGCCGAACATGATGAAAGCACCGATATAAAGATCGTCCGTTACCTTGCAGATGGGAAAGTCGCGGTCAAGACCCGCGACATGCATCGGATAAGTCGCCATAAAAGGAAGCTCCCTTCGCGTTTTACATCTTTTTCTGCCGTTTCGCGCGGCAAACAGGATTTAGTATATCTTTTTTGCACGGATTGTCAAGCGGTCAGACCTCGGTGTCGCCCTCGGGCAGGATGATCGCGCAGGCAATATAGGCGAGCACGCCAGTACCGGCGGCCAGAGCGAGGACCGCCCAGAGCACGCGCACGATCGACGGGTCAATGTTGAAGTAGTCTGCGATGCCTGCGCAGACGCCGCAGATCATCTTGTTGTTGCGGGACTTGTAAAGACGCTTTCTTTCGTCCATGATCGTTCTCCTTATCCGGCTGCGAGAGCAGCCACGGTGGGTTTGTAAACAACTATTATAGTATACCACGTTTTTGCACGTTGTAAAGTGCGGTTTTTCCGCGTTTTGGGCAGGAAAAGGGGAGCGCGCAGAGGAAAATGCGCGATATTTTGCGCTTTTGCCGCTTTTTTGCCGGCAAGGGGCAAATTCCCCCTTGCAAGTTCCTTTTTTCTGTGATATAAGTACCACTTAGACAAATGCTGTGAAAGGGAAAATAGCGTGTTTGTTCCGCGTAGAGAGGACCGGTCGGCGGCTGGGAGCCGGTCTGCGGGATGTCGCTTGGTTCGCCCCCGAGCAGCCGCGAGGAAATGCGCGGCCGGTCAGCCCCCGTTACGGGCAACGAGCGCGCGCCTTTGGGCGCGAATCAGGGTGGTACCGCGGAAGAAAGTCTTTCGTCCCGAGAGTGTCGGGAGGAAAGGCTATTTTTTTGCCCCTGCCGCCGATTTTTGAAATTCTGCAAATTTTTACCTGAAAAGGAGAAATGATATGAAACAACAACTGGAAGCGATCCGCAAGGCGGCGCTCGATGCGATCTCCAACGCCGGCAAGGCGGAGGACCTCGAAGCACTGCGCGTCCGCTACCTTGGCAAAAAGGGGGAGCTGACCGCCGTTTTGAAGCAGATGGGCAAGCTCAGCGCCGAAGAGCGCCCCGTGATCGGGCAGCTCGCCAACGACGTGCGCGCCAAGCTCGAAGCGAACATCGAGGAAAAGACGAAAGAGCTCGCCGACAAGGCCATGGAGCTCAAGCTCAAGTCCGAGGCCGTGGACGTGACCATCCCCGGCAAGCAGGAAAAGATCGGCGTGAAGCACCCGATGTATCAGGTGCTCGACGAGATCAAGGACATCTTCGTCGGCATGGGCTTTGAAATTCTCGAAGACCGCGAGGTCGAACTTGCCGAGTACAACTTCACGAAGCTCAACGTCGAGGAGGGCCATCCCGCCCGCGAGTGGAGCGACACGTTCTACTTCACCGAGGACAGCTCGATCCTTCTGCGCACGCAGACCTCTCCGATGCAGATCCATGCGATGGAGACGCGCGAGCTGCCCATCCGCATTCTCGCCCCCGGCCGCGTGTACCGCAAGGACGAGGTCGACGCCACGCACTCGCCCATGTTCCACCAGATCGAGGGCATGGCCATCGACAAGGGCATTACGATGGCGGACCTCAAGGGCACGCTCAACGAGGTCGTGCGCCAGCTCTACGGCGAGCACACGGTCACGCGCTTCCGCCCCCATCACTTCCCGTTCACCGAGCCGAGCTGCGAAATGGACATTCAGTGCCACAAGTGCCACGGCGCAGGCTGCCCCACCTGCAAGGGCGAGGGCTGGATCGAGGTGCTCGGCGCCGGCATGATCCACCCGAAGGTCCTCGAGGGCTGCGGCATCGACTCCACGGTCTATTCCGGCTGGGCGTTCGGCATGGGCCTTGAGCGTCTGGCGCTCGGCCACTTCAAGATCAGCGACCTGCGTTTGATCTTTGAGAACGATGTCCGCTTCCTCGAACAGTTTTAATATTCCTCGCGAAAGCGGCGAGCCGCTTTCTGCGATCTCTTTCGCAGGGTGCTGTGCCGCACTCGCTTTGCTCGCACGCTTGCACCCTGAGCGGTGTTTTTTGTGACGCGCATGTCGTCACAAAAAACAAAATTTGATTGTTACTTCTTAGGAGGATACAAATATGATCCTATCCCGTAATTGGCTCAACGAATTCGTTGACCTCAAGGATATCACCGATAAGGAATTCAACGACGAGATGACGCTCTCCGGCTCGAAGGTCGAGACCATCGAGCGTCCCGACGAAAACCTCAAGAACGTGGTCGTCGGCAAAATTCTCGAGATGAAGCGCCATGAAAATTCCGACCACATGTGGGTCTGCCAGATCGACGTCGGTCAGGCTGAGCCCGTGCAGATCGTCACCGGCGCGTGGAACGTCCATGTGGGCGACTATGTCCCCGCAGCGCTGCACGGCGCGCATCTGCCGGGCGGCGTGAAGATCGAAAAGGGCGAGCTGCGCGGTGTTGAGTCGAACGGCATGCTTTGCTCGCCCAAGGAACTCGGCATGACGGCGGAGCACGACTTCCCCTATGCTGTCATCACGCCCGCCGCCATCC
>ENA-ORND01002398-ORND01002398.1-human-gut-metagenome-genome-assembly--contig:-NODE-2398-length-11443-cov-3.247717_pt1 | contig 11443 bp, 10 predicted proteins | sample MGYA00242111_ERZ509014 | MGnify/ENA primary metagenome ERZ509014 (study PRJEB26280, sample SAMEA2338694) | human gut metagenome | biome: human gut; feature: human-associated habitat; material: faeces... | reverse complement strand
GTCGTCGACGAATACGGCGGCACGTGCGGCATTGTGACGATGGAGGATATTTTAGAGGAGCTCGTTGGCGAAATCTGGGATGAGCACGACGAGATTGAGGTCTTCATCCGCAAGACAGGCGCGAATACGTTCCTCGTCGACGCTGGCATGGACTTTGACGAGTTCGCGGCCTATTTCCAGCTCAAAACCGACTCGGAGATGACCTCCGTCAGCGGCTGGGTCATGGAGCAGTTCGGCCGCGTACCGGAAAGCGGCGAACGCATCACCGCAGGCCCACTCGACGTGTTGGTAACAAAGGTCGATAACCACCGCATCGAGGAAATCCAGATCACGCAGCATGCCCCCGCGGAAGCGCTCGCTTCCTCCGTAACGTAAAACATACAAACCGCCCACCGACTTTTCGTCGGCGGGCGGTTCTTCATGCAATACGGCATTTTCTTCGGTTAACGCGTAGGGGTCGCCCCTGTCCGCCCAAGGGAAGTATCAAATTCGCCAGTGATTTTCGCGTTTTGAATGTGTAATTTGTCGGGCGGACAGAGGCGCCCGCCTCTACGAGGGCGTTGAAGCTGCAAAAGTGCTGGATAAATGGGCGCTTTCGGTTGCAATTGGCGGGAAAACTGATATAATATTGCGCATAGGCTTGGCGGGAGTTCCGCCTGAATGGAGAACGGGACATGAGACGATCTGGACGGGTTTTGCTGATTGTGCTGGCAGTGCTGGTTGTGCTCGCAGGTGCGGGCGCGGCAGTCGTGCTGCGGCTGGATACGAGGGCGAAGGAGCAGCATGCAATGCTGGAGCGCGCCATTTCGGCGCGGGAAACGTGGCTTTCCGATACGCGTGTACGGTTGACGGAAAACGGCGCGGAGCTCGGAAGCTACACGCTGGACGATCTCGGTCTTGTGGAATCTGCGCGCTCGTACATCACCGTGGGACTCACGCAGGTTGACCTTCTGCCGCAGGAGGAATTTGAAGCGCTCGGTCTTCGCGAGCGGATCTCGTGGAGTCTTGGGGGCCGCGGAAGCGCGCAGAACGTGACGTTGGATGCGGCAAGCCTCGATACGGCAAAGCCCGAGGCCGATGCAAATCGAGTGGAGCGGACCGCTCCACAGGACGCGAGGGTCTCGTTTGAAGACGGAAAATTCACGCTGCAAGCCGAAACGGGCGGCAACACCCTTAGAGACGGCGCAGTACACGACGCGATCGCGCAGGCGCTCACGGGCGTAGTGAACATGGGGCAGGAGCCGCAGACCATCGAGGCAGAGCTGACCGACATTGACTGCTACGAAGTACCGGAGATCACGGAAGAAAATACGGCGTTTGATATGCAGGAGAGCTTCGAAGAGGCGCTTGACGGCTTTTCCCTCACCGTCAATTTCGAAAAGGCCGCGCCGCAGCTTTCTTTTGAGCAGCCCACGCAGACCATCTCTCAGGAACAGGCGCAGGCACTTGTGACCCTGAATGCCGACGGGACGGTGCTGGTCGATGAGGCAGGCGTGCGCGCGCTGGCAGACGGCTGGGCAGAGATCTATGACATTCCCAACACAAAATATCAGTTCAAATCCGAGGTTGACGGTTACGTTCCGATTCAGTTCCTGGATGTGAGCTACAAGGTGGACTGCGACGCGCTGACGAAGCAGGTCACTGAGCAGCTGCGGACGCTGGACGATGAGGAGGTCGTGCCCGAAATTGTCTGCTGCCGAAACGGCGAACCGTTCGACATCAAGGACACGTACATCGAGGTCGACATCACGAACCAGAAGGTGACGTTCTACAAAGACGGCGAGCGCATTGTCTTCACTGACGTGGTCACTGGCCTTCCCGACGGACACCAGACGATCACGGGTCTTTACTACACGTATTACAAGGCGACCGACATCTGGCTCGACGGGCCGGACTATCACGTCTTCGTCAAATATTGGGTCAGCATGACGGACCTCTACGGGCTTCACGACGCGTCGTGGCGCTCGAACTTCGGCGGGGACTACTATCTCTATGCCGGCTCGCATGGCTGCGTCAACACACCGGAGGAGGCCATGAAGACGATCTACGACAATGTGACCGACGGCATCCCGATCCTCAGCTATCACCACGAGCGCCCTGTACAGGAGGAGCCCGAGGAAACGACGGATACGCAGGAGGCATTAGAGTAACTTATAGCAATCTTAATCACAAGTAATTTTTCTTATGAAAAACGCGAAGCGTCCGGGGAAGATGCTTCGCGTTTTCTGTGAAAATTATGCCTTGCGGCGATGCGCTCCGTCTGGTATACTATTCGGCGGAGAAAATGAGAGAAACAGGAGAATATTTCCCTGACTACGACAAATTTTACGAAAAAATCCGGAAGGAGCATCACCATGCGGGAAAATTTTGACGTTGTGATCCTCGGCTGCGGCGAGGCCGGTATCTTCGCTGCCTACGAGCTGGAAAAATTGAACCCCGGTCTGAAACTGCTGGCCATTGACCAGGGCCCCGACATCTACCACAGAAGCTGCCCGATCGTCTCCGGCAAGGTGCGCGAGTGCATCCACTGTCCGATCTGCCACACGATGTGCGGCTTCGGCGGCGCGGGCGCGTTCTCCGACGGCAAGTTCAACTTCACGACGGCCTTCGGCGGCTGGCTGACCGATTTCATTGACCCGGGCACGGTCATGGGGCTCATCGAATACGTCGACGCGATCAACGTCGCCCACGGCGCAACCGAGGAGGTCTACTCCACCGAAACCGCAGAGGCCAAGGCGCTGGCAAGACGCGCGCTCGGCTACGATCTGCACCTTTTGCAGGCCCGATGCAAGCACCTCGGCACGGAAAAGAATCTCATGATTCTGCAAAATATCTACGAGGACCTCAAAAATAAGCTCGAGTTCCGCTTCAACACCTCGGCGACGACGATTGCGCAGGCCGACGGCGGCTATCTCGTCACGCTCAAAAACGGCGACGAGCTGTTCTGCAAATACCTGCTGGCCGCCCCCGGCAGAAGCGGCGCGGAGTGGTTCTCCGACGTGTGCAAGGGTCTGGGGCTGCATTTACTGAACAATCAGGTCGACGTCGGCGTGCGCGTCGAGCTCCCGGCGACGGTCTTTGAGCACATCACAAACGTCGTCTATGAGTCGAAGCTCATCTACCGCACCAAGCAGTATGGCGATCAGGTGCGTACATTCTGCATGAACCCGTACGGCCATGTCGTCGCGGAAAATGTCGAGGGCATCAATACCGTAAACGGCCACTCGTACGCGGACCCCGCGCTCCGGAGCGAAAATACGAACTTTGCCCTTCTCGTCTCGAACCGGTTCACGCAGCCGTTCAACGAGCCGTATCGCTACGGCAAGCACATTGCGTCCCTTTCGAACCTGCTCGCGGGCGGCGTTCTTGTCCAGCGCTTCGGCGATCTCGTCGACGGCAAGCGCACGAACGAGCACCGCATGAAGCAGTCGACCGTCCGCCCCACGCTTACGGCAGCGGTTCCGGGCGACCTCTCGCTGACGCTTCCCAAGCGGCAGTTAGATAACATCATCGAGATGATCTACCAGCTCGACAAAATCGCCCCGGGCACGGCGAACTACGACACGCTTCTCTACGGCGCGGAGGTCAAGTTCTACTCGGCGCGCCTCGAGCTCGACGAGAACCTCGAAACGAAGCTTCCCGGCTTCTTTGCGGCGGGTGACGGCGCGGGCGTAACCAGAGGCCTTGCGCAGGCTGGCGCATCCGGCGTGCAGGCTGCAAGAGCCATCAGCAAACGGCTCAAGTAAAAAGACTGAGCAGAAGCAAATAGCGGCCACGGCAGGAAGTTCTGTCGTGGCCGTTTTGTTTGTTTCGGCGAGATTTCCAAAAAGCTCGTAGGGGGCGATGCCCACATCGACCCGGCGATACAAACCGATTTTACGGAAATCCAATGCGAATTCGATGGTACCCAATGGGGCAATGTGGGTATCGTCCCTACGCGTTGGCTGTAATAGAGTAGTATGTAAGGAGCATTAGCCTTTGATGGCCTTGACGAACGCGGCCTTATCGGGGGCCTTAAAATAGGCGCTGCCGGCGACTAAAACGTTCGCGCCTGCGGCGGTGCAGATTTTGGCGGTCTTTTCGCTCACGCCGCCGTCGACCTCGAGCTCGCAGTCTAAACCGTCCTTTTCGATCCAGCTCCGGATGGTCTGAACCTTCGGCATCATGTCTTCCATGAACGACTGCCCGCCGAAGCCGGGCTCGACGGTCATGACCAGAATCAGGCTGCAAAGCGGAAGATACGGAAGCACGGCCTCCGCAGGCGTTTTCGGTTTAACGCTCAGCGCAGCCTTCACACCGTTCGCGCGGATTTTCTCCAGCGCCTTACGCGTGTTTTCCGGCGTGTCGGCTTCTTCATGAATCGTTAGAATATCCGCGCCCGCCTTGCAGAATTCATCTACATAGCGAAGCGGCCGGTCGATCATCAGGTGCACGTCCAAGGGCAGCTCGGTAATTTTCCGGATGGCGGCCACGACCGGAATTCCGATCGTAATATTGGGAACAAATTCGCCGTCCATCACGTCAATATGAACATAATCGGCTCCCGCGGGAGAAAGCGCGCGGATATCGCGCTCGAGATTGACAAAGTCTGCGGACAAAATGGAAGGGGATACCTTGATCATAGGATTGCCTCCGATACGAAATTTGTTGAAACCGGCACCAGACCGGGTGCGCGCGCATAGGTATGAATGTGCGGCGGAGACCGGGCAGAGCTCTCGTCCCGCGCGACTGGAATCTGCCGCTTATCATAGGGGCTGCCCGCGGGCAGCCCCATCGGAACCGGAAATATTATACCGGACGGGCGCAGGGATGTCAATGCGGGCGGGGTTTGCCGCGCAATGGATTTGCGGTTCTTGACATTCTATCCCGCACGCGATAAGATGGAAAAAAGATGAGACAGGAAGGGCTTTTGCATGGATACGAAAAAGAAACAATCGGTGATTCCCATTTACGCGGTGGGGCTTGTGTGGCTGTCGCGGGCCATCAGCGGCCATCTTTCAAGCTTCGGCGGGATCATCAGCACCATCGTTTTGTCGGCTGTAGCCTTCGGCGTATTGAAAATCTTTTTCCCGGACAAGGTAGAACAGACGGACGGCGCAGATAAGAGCGCGCCCAATGTGGCCAAGCCCGAGGAAAAGAAGCAGCCGGAGCCTAAGCAGGATTCCACGCCAAAGCCGGAAGAAAAAAAGCAGTCCGAGCCCTCGACGGGCAATCCGGAGCTCGACGCGATTTTGAAGCAGGGCGCCGAGGCGGTTTCCAAAATTCAGTCGCTCAACGACGAGATCCCCGATTTCAAGCTCTCCGCGCAGATCAAGCAGATCGAAATTCTGACGGAGAAAATTTTCGCCTACGTCAAAGAGCACCCGCAGGATATGGGGCAGATCCGGCAGTTCCTCAATTATTATCTGCCGACGACCGTCAAGCTGCTCGAGCAGTACGTTATGCTGCAAAATCAGGGTATGCGCATGGGAAACATCGACGAGGGCATGAAGAAGATCGAAGACATGCTGGACAAGGTCATCGTCGCCTTCCAGCGGCAGCTCGACAGCCTGTTTGAAAGCAGCGTCGTGGATATCACGGCGGACATTCAGGTCATGGAGCAGATGATGGCGAGCGAAGGCCTGACGGGCAAGGATTTTTAAGGAGTGAATACGATGGAAGAAAAAATTCCCCAGTTGACATTGACCCCGAATTTGGAAGAGGAACCGGTTCTCGAGCCGATCAAGCAGGAGGACCTGATCGAAAAATCGGAAAAAGCGCCTGAGGCTGGCCCCGATCTTTCGATGCTGAGCGAGGCCGAGCAGCAGGCGGTTCTGGCGTTTTCCAAGCAGATCGATCTGACCGACACGGCGCAGGTGCTCCAATACGGTGCGGCGGCGCAGAAAAATATTGCGGACTTCTCCGAGACGGCGCTCTCGAAGGTGCAGACGCGCGACCTCGGCGAGATCGGCGACATGGTCACAAGCCTCGTCGTCGAGCTCAAGGGCATGGACGAGCCCGAAAAGAAGGGCATCGCAGGCCTGTTCCGCAAGGCGCAGGTCAGCGCGCAGGAGATGAAAACGAAATACTCCAAGGCTGAGGCCAACGTTGACAAGATCGCGGCGGAGCTGGACAAGCACAAGCTGACGCTCATGAAGGACGTCGCGGTCATGGACCAGATGTACGAAAAGAACCTTGCGTATTTCAAGGAGCTCACGATGTACATTCTGGCCGGCAAGCAGAAGCTCGCCGAAGAGCGGGCGACGACGCTGGTAAGCCTCCGCGAAAAGGCGCAGACGAGCGGCCTTGCCGAGGACGCGCAGGCGGCGAATGACTTTGAAAACAAATGCGAGCGCTTTGAAAAGAAGCTCCATGACCTCGAGCTCACGCGCGTCATCTCCCTTCAGACCGCGCCGCAGATCCGCATGATCCAGAACAACGATACGCTCATGATGGAAAAAATCCAGACCTCCATCATGAACACCATTCCGCTCTGGAAAAACCAGATGGTGCTCACGCTCGGCATTCAGGACTCGCAGCGCGCCATGGAGGCGCAGCGGAAGGTCACGGATATGACAAATCAGCTGCTGCAAAAGAACGCGGACATGCTCAAGATGGCGACCGTCGAGACGGCGCGGGAGGCCGAGCGCGGCATTGTGGACATCGAGACGCTCAAGCACACGAACGAGAGCCTCATCTCCACACTCGACGAGGTGCTGCAAATCCAGACCGAGGGCGCGCAGAAGCGGCAGGAGGCCGAGCAGGAGCTGCGCCGCATCGAAGGAGAGCTCAAGCAGAAGCTGCTTGAGACACGAAAGGTTTCAAAATGAAAGAATTTTTCAATCGCAAAAACGTTGCCGTGACCATCACGCTGGTGGTGATCGCCATCGCGCTCGTCATCGGCTTTACCTCCGCCCCCAAACAGGCAGCAACGAGCACCACGTCGCAGACGGCAGCCTCGGCGTCCTCCGACGCAGCCGGTTGGGCAAAGAAGAACTACGGGCAGTATGAAGATTTTCTGGAGGATGACGCGGACCTGTTCAGCGATGCCACGCTCGAGACGTTCGCCAAATACAACGCGCAGCTGGACTATACCTACGGCAGCATCATGGGGCTCGTGACCACGGACGATCTGGACGGGAAGAGCATGGCGGACTACGCGATCGACGAGAGCGCGGATCTGGAGCTGGGAGACAGCGATATGCTGCTGCTCATCGATACGGACTCGGAGCAGTGGTATCTTGCCTATGGAAATGATATGGCTTCGTACGTCGACAATGATCTTTCCATTCTCTTTAAAGAAAACCTAGGAAGCCTCTTTACCGGAAACGCCGGAAGCAGCGTGACGGGGCTTTACAAGGGACTTCTCAGCTGGTACGCTTCGAACATCCCCGCGGCCTCGCACGAAGAGGTGCAGACGCAGCCGGTATCCTACCGGCAGGAGGAACGTATGAGCTTCGGGTCTGTTTTGCTGACGTTATTTATCATTCTGATCGTGCTTCGCATCCTTTTCCGCCCGAGGCGGCGCTACTACAGCGGCGGCACATATTATGGCGGCAGCCGTCCCGGCTTCTGGAGCGGGCTGTTTGTCGGCTCGATGTTCGGGCGCAATCGCGGCCATCGCCCGCCCCCGCCTCCCGGTCCAAGACCCGGCTACCGTCCGCCCTCCGGCGGCGCAAGACCCGGCGGATTTAACACCCGTCCCGGCGGCTCCGGCTTCAAACCGAGCTCGCGCGGCTTTGGCGGCGGCAGTCGTGGAAGCGGCTTTGGCGGCCGCGGGGGAGGCTTTGGCGGAGGCTCAAGAGGCGGCGGCTTTGGCGGCGGACGCAGATAAAAACGCAATCGGCACTTCCTTTTTTGGGAGTGCCGATTTTTTGAAAAATTTTTCCTGATTGAACTTTTGCACGCGGGCCATACTACTCCTGCAAACCAAAAAGGAGGTCTGTATTATGGATCATGCAAACAAGGCAATTGAATGCAACGTCGTTTCCTGCCGCAACCACTGTGCTTCGCAGGACTACTGCTCGCTCGACCACGTGAGAATCGGCACGCATGAGTGCCATCCGTCGATGGATCAGTGCACCGACTGCCTGTCGTTCATCCAGAAGTAAGTACCCGGTTTCGCGAAAGAAGAGACTGCCTCCGCTAGGAGACAGTCTCTTCTGTTATAATCGGAAAAGCCGCGGCCTTCCGCCGGTTTAATACAAATCCATCCACTTGACGGTTTGGTCGATTCTTGCAAACGTGATGCTCAGGACATGGCCGCCGGGAGAGACAATATCGAGCACATAGTAGCTGTCGGCCACGAACTGGAGGTTCGCGCACGCGCCCGATTCATCCGTATAGACCTCCTGCCACGCCCACTTTTTGAGCGTCTTGTCCCCGTCCGGGAGCTTGTCGAAGACCGACTGCATCGTGTCTCCCAACACAATTTCGCGCGCTGCGGGAAGCGTGGAGGTCACGCCGGTCGAGGTGTCTTCTGCGAAGCGGAAATTGATCCCGCGCAGCCGAAGGATCAGCTGCTCGTCGTAATTGAAAACATACATTACGCCGCCGGCTTCCATGCCGACGCCTGCCATCGTGTCCGACCAGACCTGATTGGGTTCGCCGATGAGCGCAAGTACCGTGTTGTAGTCCATCCCGGTCTCCACGCCGTTTTCCAGCACACATTCAGAATCCTGCACCGGGACAGCAAAGCTGACCGCGCCCTGCCCTGTGAGGTGGGCGTTTTCAGAAGGAAGCTCCACTGTTTCGCCGCCCGCCTTCGTCCAGATCAGCGTGCCGTAGCCATTTAGAAGGCTTTCGCGCTCGGCCCCGTTCGGGACGTACCGGAGCGAAACGGTTTCCTTGGTATCGGGGTCGGTGGCTGTGAGCGTCACGTCGCCGGTTTCCGCCTGCAAGAGCGCCCAGTCCGCCGTAAAATCAAAGCCCGCTTCGATGCCCGCCGGCCATGCGTCAAAGCCATAGCTTTCAGCATCCCGCCCCTCAAGCGCGGCGGCAAACACCTGCTTTGCGTTTGTAAGCGCCTGCGCGTTGGACATGCCCTCGCAGGCCGTCATGTTGAGCCGCAGAGAAGGCTTCGTCTTCATCGAGGCCGCGCAGAGCCCGGTCAGCGGCGCGTTTTCTTCAAACCAGCCGCTGTCTTCCAATTCGTGCTCGCTTACAAACTGGATGAATTCGGCCAGCATGTCCGATAAATAGCGGTAGCTGTCGCCGTCCCACGAAAAGGGTTCGTCCTGCAGTGTGTCTTTTAACAGGCAGTATAAAAGCGTCCTGCGCGAGGTGTCGTCGCTGTAGCACTCGAGCGCCTTCCGGTCAGACAGCAGCTCCGGCAGAATCAGCGGGAGAACCTCCTCTGGCCGCTGCCGCAGCTTCACATAGGCCGAACGGTGCGCCTGCACGTAATCCTGATAGAGGGCGTCTTCGTTCTCCAACGGCTCTACAAACTGCTCGAGCAGCGTTTCAACCGGCTCTTCCATGACGACTGCCCGCGATGCGCTAACTGCGGCGCTTTTCATCATCGGTGCCATTTCGTCTGTGCTGGCAGTTTCGCCCGTGTCTGCGCTTTCAGCCGCAAGCGAAGCTTGCAGGGGAGCGGCGGGAAGCGCAGGGCGGCGGCTTTTCCGCGCGCAGCCTGTCATGGAAGCAAGCAGCACGAGCGAAAGCAGCAGCGCGATTCGTTTTATGTTTCTCATCTTGTACCCTCCGGGAATATCTAGTGCCATTCTAGCAGAAAATGCTCCAAAAAGGCAGCCGTTTCCGGCATTTTAAGGATTTTTAAGAATTCCCGTTAAAGCGCGAACGTGCGGTAGACCTCGCCGGTCTCAATATTCTTCCACGAGAACACGCCGTCTTCAAAAATCATATAGCTGTGCGGCGAGTTTTCCTTCGGGATCGACACCGAGCCGGGGTTCAGATACATGAAGTCGCCGCAGTCTTCACACGCGGGAACATGCGTGTGGCCGTGGAGCAGAATGTCGCCCTTGGAAAACGGCAGCGGATGAGCTTTGTTGATCACGTGCCCGTGCGTGAGATAGACGGCTCTTCCAGAAAGCTCCAGAAAGCCGTAGCCCGCCAGCACGGGGAACGGCAGCACCATCTGGTCAACCTCGCAGTCGCAGTTGCCGCGCACACAGAGGATTTTCTCTTTGAGGGGCGACAGCTGCGCGATGACCTCCTTCGGCGCGTACTCCTTCGGCAGATCGTTTCTCGGGCCGTGGTAGAGAATGTCGCCGAGGAAAATGAGCCGGTCGGGCTGCTCTTTTTTGTAAGCTTCCAGCATGCGCGTGCACCAGTAAGAAGAGCCGTGCAGGTCGGACGCGATCATCAGTTTCATATCGGGTTCCTCCTTGGGATGTTTTCTCTATTCTACCGCATCCGGGCGAAAAAGAGAAGCGCCGGTTTCCGTTTTTTTGCCCGGATGCGGCAATTCTTCTCTTCGCTGCTTTGTCGTAATTCACACTTGATTTTGTTCCTCCTGCGCCGTAAAATATCCGTATATTTGAAATTTTAAGCATTTGTGCGCGGATTGCGCGCGGAAAAGGAGGATGCAGACATGAGTGAACTGGCCAATCGAATTCCTGCCCTGTTTGGCAGCTGCGTATTTAATGAGGAGACGATGGAGCAGTACATCCAGTCCTCCGCCATGGACGCATGGCGCTCGTGTTTGCAGGAGGGCAAGGCGCTGAGTCTCGCCGTCGCCAACGACATCGCGGACGGCATGAAGGCCTGGGCCTTAGAGCACGGCGCGACGCATTTTACCCACTGGTTCCAGCCCATGACCGGCTACACCGCCGCAAAGCACGACAGCTTTATTTCTCCCGCCGGACACGGCCGGATTGTCATGGAGTTTTCTGGCAAGGAGCTCGTGCGCGGCGAGCCGGATGCGTCCAGCTTCCCCTCGGGCGGCCTGCGTGCAACGTTTGAGGCGCGCGGCTATACCGCGTGGGATCCCACTTCGTTCGCCTTTATCAAGGACGATATCCTCTGCATCCCCACTGCTTTCTGCAGCTACAACGGGGAAGCGCTGGATAAGAAGACGCCCCTTTTGCGCAGCATGGAAGCGGTCAGCGCCGAGGCACTGCGCATTTTAAAGCTGTTTGGCAAAAACGACGTGCAGAAGGTCATTTCTACCGTCGGCCCCGAACAGGAGTACTTTTTGATAGATCTCGCGGATTTTGCAAAACGCCCGGATCTCGTATTTACGGGAAGAACGCTGTTCGGCGCGCGCGCGCCCAAGGGCCAGGAACTGGAAGATCACTATTTCGGCGCGATCAAAAAGCGCGTCGTAGACTATATGAAGGAGCTGGATGAAGAGCTCTGGAAACTCGGCGTACTCGCCAAAACGAAGCACAACGAAGTCGCGCCCTGCCAGCATGAGCTTGCGCCGATTTTTTCCAGTACCAATATCGCCACCGACCACAATCAGCTGACGATGGAGACGATGAAAAACGTCGCCATCAAA
>ENA-ORND01002377-ORND01002377.1-human-gut-metagenome-genome-assembly--contig:-NODE-2377-length-11509-cov-4.092719_pt1 | contig 11509 bp, 7 predicted proteins | sample MGYA00242111_ERZ509014 | MGnify/ENA primary metagenome ERZ509014 (study PRJEB26280, sample SAMEA2338694) | human gut metagenome | biome: human gut; feature: human-associated habitat; material: faeces... | reverse complement strand
CTCCGACAGGACTCGTTCCCGCTTCGGCCGCCGTACCCCGTGGATCCTCGGCGGCGCAGTGCTGTACGGCGTGGCCATCTGGGTCATCAGTCTGCCGACTTCCGGTCTGACCATCGGCATCGCCTACTGCATCGGCCTCATCGGCCTGAACGCGGTGCAGGCGCCGCTGCTGACCATCATCTCCGATCGCGTGCCTGAAGACTTCCGTGCTACCGCATCCGCAGCCGTCGGTGGCGGCGGGGTCGCCGGCCAAGCCATCGGCATGCTCATCGCTTCCCTGTTCATCAACCATGTCGAAATCGGCTTCATCGTGGCGGCTGTGTTCGCACTGCTTTCCGGCGTGCTGAGCATCATCATCTTCCCCCGCGAGCCTTCGAACGTCGACATGCCGCGCGAAGAGACCAGCGTCGGACAGATCCTCATCCACACGCTCACGCCGCCGACCAAGGGTGCAAGCGACTTCTGGAAGGCATTCATCTGCCGTACCTGCCTGATCGTCGCCTACCAGATGATCACCTCGTACCAGCTGTACATCCTGCAGGACCACATCGGCCTGAGCAACACCGACGCGGCGAAGGCCATCTCCGTCATGGCCATCATCACCATGATCGTCTCGTTCATCGCAGCAATCATCTCCGGCCCGCTGTCTGACGCCATCAAGCGCCGTAAGCCGCCGATCCTCGTGGCCTGCATCCTGTACGCCATCGGTATCGCCATGCCGTGGTTCATCCCCAGCGTCGCTGGCATGTTCCTGTTCGCCGGCATCGCGGGCTTCGGCTACGGCATGTACAGCGCGGTCGATCAGGCACTGAACATCGACGTACTGCCGAACAAGAAGGACGCGGGCAAGGATCTCGGCATCCTCAACATCGCGACCTGCGCCGGCCAGGCCATCGGCTCGTTCGTCACGTCCAGCATCGTCACGATGACCCACAACTACAATCTCGTGTTCCCCACCGCCATCGTCATCGCACTGTGCGCTGGCGCGTCGGTCTTGACCATCAAGCGCATCAAGTAATTCAAACGGGACCGTACCGTCGCATATGATGACACGGTCCCAATCCAGTTCTCCCGATTTTTCCCACACTCAAAGGAGCCCCACATGGTAGACAGCACACTGTTCTCGCTGGCCACGCTCAACGCCCATCCGGCAATGAATCCGGATTCGGTGATCCAGGGCGATCATTGGCGCATCGGCCTCATCACGGACGCGCTCGTCCGTTTCGAATGGTCCGACAGCGGCCGTTTCGTGGATGACGCCACGCAGATGGCGATGGTCCGTGATTTCGGCGAAAAGCCTGAATTCACCGTCACCGAACGTAATGGCTGGCTGGAAATCGACACCCCGTCGCTGCATATCTCCTACAACCAGCGCAAGTTCTCTCCGGAAGGCCTGTACGCAACCGTCAAGCACGTCAACGCCATCGAAAACACTTGGCATTACGGCGACGTGCAGCGCAGGAACCTCGGCGGCACCTACCGTACGCTCGACGAGGCGAACGGCCGCATCCCCGTCGATCCGGGCGTCAACAGCACCGACGGTTGGGCGATCATCGACGATTCCAAGTCGAACGTCATCCGCGAAACCGCCGAAGCGAACGGCAACCACAACGATTTCGGCACGTGGGTGACCCCGAAGGAAGAGCCGACCACCGACCTGTACCCGTTCGGCTACGGCCTTGGCTACGGCAAGGCAGAGCTCAGCTCGGTGAGCGTGGGACTGGATGGCTGCGACGTGACGGTAAGCGTCGAGGTCGAGAATACCGGCGAAACGTATCCCGTGCAGGAGGTCGTGCAGGTCTACTGTTCCCGGCCGGACAGCGGCAAAACGGGTGCGGCGTGGTTTTTGGATACATTCCAGAAGACGCAGGTGCTCGCCCCGGGTGAGAGCCAGACGCTTCATCTGCGCTTCCCCGTGACAGAGCTCGCGCTCTTCCGCAAATCTGCGCTGGCCTATGTGCTGGAAGAGGGCTATTACGATATCCGCGTCGGAACAGGCTCCCGCGCGACGTGCCTTGCCGGTTCTATCCGCCTGACGCGCTCGGCTGTCGTGCAGGCCGTGACCCCGTGCGACTTCCCGGACGCGGAGCTTCCGGCGAGAAAAGAGCCGATGCACCTTTTTACGTATCCCGAAGAAGCCGAGGAGCGCGAAACGGCGCATCGCCGGGCCATTCGTCTTTCCGACCGCAACCTTCCCCGCCGCAGCCGCAAAAAGGGCCGCCCGTTTACCGGCTGCCGGGGTGATAACGAGCGCTACACGCTCGCAGACGTAAAAGAAGGCCGGTGCAGCGCGTTTACGTTCATCGCGGGCATGGACGACGCGAGCCTTCGAAAGCTCGTGTGTGACTTCGGCTTCTGCCCGACCGAGATCCCCGGTGCGCTCGGCGCGTCGGCAGAGCTGCCGCGCTATGGCCTTTCACCGCTGACGATTGCCTCTGGCGTGTGCGGTCTGGCGCTCAAAAAAGATATCGAACAGGACGACGGAACCTACCGCCATCAGTATACGACCGGCTTCCCCGCGCCGAGCGTCCTTTCCTGCTCGTTTGACCCAGACCTCATTTTCTCCGTCGGCAAGGCCATTGGCCGCGAGATGCGAGAATACGGCGTTTCGTTCTGCCTCGCGCCGGGCTGCGCGCTCCAGCGCACGCCGTTTGACGCGGTGTCGCAGGAGAGCTGGTCGGAAGACCCCGTTCTGACGGGGCGCTGCGCGCTGTATTTCGCGAAGGGCGTGCAGGTCTACGAAGTTGCCATTCTGCGCGCGGGAACGCTGCCGCGCAGTCTCGATATGCGCCTTTCCTCGTTCCGCGATATCTACGGCCTGCCGTTTGAAATCGCCGTGAGCGCATACAAGGCCGTCTTGCTTCCCGATTCCACCGTCAACGGCGAGAGCCTCGGTGAAGACAGCGACCTCATCCGCTCGCTCATCATCGACTGGAAATTCGGCGGTATGTTCCTCTCCGACGGCGAGCGCTATACCAAAGAGCCCGACCGCGTGACGCTGGAGCGCTCGGCGCTTCGCATCGTCCGCGTCCTCACGCAGAAGTAAGAGAATAGAAACCGCGCCCCGAGCCTGCATCGAAGCAGGTTCGGGGCGCTTGTTTCATTTATTCCGTGAAGGTTCATCTTTTTTGACGCATGCGTCCGTTTTGTGCATCGCATCCGTCCGTCTTTGCGTAGGGGTCGATGCCTACATCGACCCAAGGGTACCGTCGAATTCGCATTGGTTTGCCGTAAAATCGGATTTATTTGCTGGGTCGATGTGGGCATCGACCCCTACGATCTTCCCGGAAGATTTTCAAAAGAACCGTAGGGGCGGACGACCCTGTCCGCCCGCAGAAAATCCCGTTTTTTCAGAAATTTTCGGCGAATTTGCAACTTCTTCAGGGCGGACAGAGGTGTCCGCCCCTACGAATAAATCGAAAGGTTTCAGAAATCCCGGAGGCGCAGCGTATTACATGTCGAGCGCGGTCAGATCGTCGACGGTTTCGCGGCGCACGGCAAGCGTGGGCTTGCCGCCGGAGAGCATGACGACGGGCGGGCGCGGGATGCGGTTATAATTGGAGGCCATGGAGTAGTTGTACGCGCCCGTGGTGCAGACAGCGATGAGGTCACCGCGCTTCGGCTCGGGCAGCAGCACATTCGGCTGGATGATATCGCCGCTTTCACAGCAGCGGCCGACCACGTCGCAGCGGAAATTCGCTTCCTCGTTCGCGCGGTTTGCAAGATACACCGTGTACTTCGAGCCATAGAGCGCATAGCGGGGATTGTCGGTCATGCCGCCGTCGACGGGGACATAGTTCTTGTAGCCCGGGATGGACTTTGTGCTGCCCGCCGTATAAATCGTCAGCCCTGCGTCGGCGACGATGCTTCTGCCCGGCTCTAAAAGCACTGCCGGCATCGGAAGCGACAGCTCTTCGCAGAGCGATTTGATCGTCCCGGCCAGCTGTTCGATGTTCTCGGGGATATTTACCTGCGGGTCTGCATCCGTATAGCGAACACCGTAGCCGCCGCCAAGATCGAGTACTTGCAGCTCTGCGCCGTATTTTTTCTTCATCTCCACGGCAAACGTCATCATGATCTTCGCCGCGTTGTGGTAGACGCTGCCGTCCTCGTCGAAGACCTGCGAGCCCACATGGCAGTGGTAGCCCATCAGGCGAAGGTTTGGAAGGCTCAGCGCGTGCTGGACAAAGTGATCCGCCTGTCCGGTCTCGATTGCGACACCGAACTTCGAGTCGACCTTGCCCGTCGCGACAGCTTCATACGTGTGCGGGTCAATGCCCGGAGTCAGGCGCAGAAGCACCTTCTGGCGGATGCCCCGGCTCTTGGCCTCGCGGCTGATGATCTCGAGCTCCTCCTCGTGGTCCGCCACAAAGTAACCGACGTTTGCGGCCATGGCGTAGGAGATGTCCGCGTCAGTCTTGTTGTTCCCATGGAAGAACGCGCGCTCCATCGAGAAGCCCGCGCGCTTGGCCGTTGCGATCTCGCCCGCGGAGACGACGTCAATGGCCATTTTTTCCTCCTGCATGATGGTATACATGCGCTTGAAGCTCGCGGCTTTACTGGCGTAGAGCGGATAGCTTCCCGCTCCGAAGGCGCGCTCCATCGCCGTTTTGTAGATGCGGCAGTTTTCGCGGATGCGGTCTTCGTCCATAAGATACAGCGGCGTTTTATAGTGTGCCGCGAGCCGGACGGTGTCCTCGCCCGCAAACGTCAGATGGCCGCTTTCATTGATGCCGATGTTGCTGCAAAGCATATCATGCACTTCCCTTGCTGTTTAATTATGCATTTTATTATAATAAGTTTCCGCTGCTGTGTCGATTGTGCGTGTTCACAAATTTCCCGTCAGACCTGACCGGTCTTTTCGCGTGTCCCACAAACACACCGACCAGCTTGGTAGGTGTTTCCTTTTTTTGTACTTCTACCTACTTTCGCAGGGGCTGGCGACTCTGCGAATTTTCTGAAAATTTCCCGCTTTTGCGTAAGGGTCAATGTGGGCATCGCCCTCTACGCACATCATCTGGTCTTCTTGGGAAATATAGAAAAGCAGCCCCGGAAATCCGGGGCCGCTTGCTTGTTTGTCAGACGCTTAAATATCGCCGTCGATGTCGATGCCGAACTCATCGCCGGGAAGCTGTTCGTCTTCCGTGGTGGTCTCTTCGGTCGCCACGGGGACAAACTCCGTGATGTACGCGTCCTGATCGAGCCCCGCGAGGAAGCCCGGGAGGTTGATCACAATGCCGTCCATGTTATAAGGAAGCGTGATCTGGTACGTCTCGGTCGTCTCGTCTCCGCCCTTTTCCTGGGTGATCTCTAACGTCATTTCGAAGTTCTGACCGATCCAAGTCGCCATGCCGCGCTCTTTATCGTAGAGCTTGGCGACGCGCTCGTCGTTCACGTAGACGCAAACCTTATAGGGAGTATCGTAGGTCTCGCCGTTATATTCGAGCTTCTTATTGTCAAAATACACAGTGTGGCCGCGGCCGATGACCATCATGACCGCCGCGATGGCGAGCAGGATGACGATTGCGCCGATGCGGAAGAAAAGCGTACGTTTTTTCATTGTGCTTCCTCCTTCTGCGCCGCGGCAAGCTCCTGACCGGCCATGCTCTTATTTCTGCGCTTTTTGGTTTCATACATGATGAGCGCGACGGTGATAACGCCATAGGAGATGAACACACGGAAGTATTCGCCGATCATCGAGTCGCCGGTGATCTTCGCGCCCGCTGCCGGAGCGACGATAAACATCAGGTGGAACAACGTCACGCCGACAAAGACGTTGCCGATGGACGCTCTGTCGACCGATGCGCCGCCAACCAGCAGCGCCGCGATGCAGAACATACCGATCTGCGAGTGCGAGCTGTAGGTGGAGAGGTTGCCCATGTTCTGCAAATACAGAATCATGCCGAAGCCCGCAAAGACCGTGGACATGATGATCGAGATGATTCTCGTGCGCTCGACCTTGATGCCCGCGTCACGCGCGACCTCCATGTCCTGACCGACCGCGCGCATGTCCTGTCCGAGCTTCGTCTTGCGGAACCAGACGATGAACAGGCAAAGAAGCGCGATCAGAATAAACGTCAGAACGGGGATCTTTACGCCGTTTACGTTGATGGCCAGCAGGTTGTCGATGCACTGGCGCATGTTAAGTAAGCTCACGGTGTTTCGGATACCGTAGCCGCGGGGCAGCTTGATCTCACTGTGCTTGATGGGAATGATGGAGCCCATCATGTACAGCACAACCAGCTGATACACGCCGTTAATGAAGAAGGAGATGATGTAGCTCGTGATCATCTCACGGCCGCGTGCGCGGTTTAACATGCCGCCGCAGAACGCGCCAAGGAGAATTGAGATGGGAATTGAGAGGATCATCGCCAGCACGACGCCTGGAATGCCCCAGATCTGCCAGTCGGAGACGAAGATCAGGGCGATTTCGCCCGCCATCGCGCCGAGCGTCATACCGAAGTTCAGGCCCATACCGGCCATGATCGGGATCAGCAGGCACAGAATCAGGAACGTGTTTCGTCCCATACGGGTCACGATCTCGTTGAGCAGGTAGCTCGGTGAGAAGCCCGAGATCGGGATGCAGACCGCGCAGAAGAGGATGAACATGATCGGCACAGAGTTATTCGCCAAAAACTGACCGAACGTCAGGCGCTTTTTCTTTGCTTTTACTTGTTTGCTCATTTCGATCCCTCCGTCTTTCTGGTCAGTGCGTAGAGGATCATGCCGTTGGAGACGATCATACGGATGACTTCACTCATATCCATGTGGATGAGCGAGTTCAGGACCGTCGGCGTCATGGTCACGATACCCTGGAAGAGGATGGTGCCGATGATGACATTGGGAATCGACGCCTTGTTGACCGATGCGCCGCCGATGAGGATCGCCGCAACAGCCGGAAGCGTCATGTTGTTGGGTGCGGTGTAGAGCTGGATGAAGCCGAAGCCCTGCTCGTAGACCAGAATGCCGACCGCCGCCAGCCACGTGGACATGATGACGGAAAGCAGGCGGATGCGGTCAACGTTGATGCCGCAGGCTCTTGCGAACACGGGGTTCGAGCCGACCGCCGTCATGGCTGTACCGGTCTTGGTGTGCAGAAACGCCCACATGCCGAAGGCCAGCAGCGCGAAGAACGCGATGGTGCCAACGGGAATGACGAGGTTGATGCCGCAAATTTTGTTGCAGTCCAGCGCGAACTTCGCGAGCACCTTGTCGTAGAAGCCCTCGAGGGAAATCGTCGTACGAAGGCCCTTGCCGGCCATGCCCCAGACCATCGTCGGGCTCGTGTACGGCAGCAGCAGCCACATCATGCACATGAACGAGATGGCGGAGAAGCCGACATACGTTGCGATCATCATCTCGCCGCCCTTGATCTTGTTAAGCAGCCACCCGTAGCCGCCGCCAAACAGGAACGCAAACGGCGTTGCGATCACGATCGCCATCACAAAGCTCATTGCGCCCGTGAAGCCAAACTGAATGGAAAGCGTCGCGCCGAGAAGACCCGACACGAGGCCGAGCGGCAGACCGAAGTTCAAGCCGCAGCCCGAATGGATCATCGGGACCATCGCCAGAACCATGACCGCGTTCCAGCTGAAGCGGTTGAGGACATTTGTGATCTGCGTGAAGAAGTCCACACCTGCGACCGGCGCGAGGATGAATAGAAGGACCAGGAAGCCCGTGATGATCATGCGCGGCAGGCCGAATGAGGACGTCAGCTCGCCGAGGGACTTCATTTCGCGGTTAAATTTTGCCGGGCCCCAGATATTATCTTGTTGTTCTTTTTTCATGACGCCCTCCTTATTTCACCTGACTGACCATCAAAGCACCAAAGGCCTCGGAGGAATCGGTTGCGGGCAAAATGCCGGCAATGCGACCACCCGAAACGATGGCGATCCTGTCGCAGGTCTGTCTGAGTTCTTCGAGCTCCGAGGAGATCATCACAACGGTGACGCCGTTTTCGCGGTTGAAGCGCTTGAGCGCGTCGAGCACCAGCGCCTTCGCGCCGACGTCGATGCCGCGGGTGGGCTCGGAAACGAACAGGAATCTGGGCTCCAGCGCGAACGCCTTGGCCAGACAAATCTTCTGCTGGTTGCCGCCGGAAAGCTCTCTTGCCTTTTGCAGGGAGCTGGTGCACTTGATCATCAGTTCGTTGATGTACTTCTGGGTTATATCATGGATGGCCTTTTCATCACGCCAGGTGACGGGGCCGATTTTTTTGAGGAATTTGTTCTGGATCTGCATGGCGGGGAACGCAACGTTCCACTCCAGCGTCTCGTCTAACAGCAGACCCACGCCGCGCCGGTCCTCGGAGACGAAGGCCAGCGATGCGTCGAGGCACTTTCTCGGGCTGTTGAGGGGAATTTCCTTCCCGTCAAACTCGACCGTGCCACCCGCTTCATAAAGGCCCATCACGCCGTTCGGAATGCCGAGCTTGCCCTGACCGGCGAGGCCGCCGATGCCGAGGATCTCGCCCTCCTTCACATCCAGCGAGACATTCCGCACGGTTTCGCCCGGCATATCGACCCAGAGGTTGCGGATGGACAGAATGTTTTTCGCGCCCGAATGATCGACGATCTCGCGCTTTGCGGACGACAGATCGACCGAACGGCCGACCATGCAGCGCGTAATTTCGGAGACATTCGTTTCGCTTGCCGGGGTATCCTTGACCACGACGCCATCTCGCATGATGACGACCTTGTCGCACACGGACAGGATCTCCTGCAGGCGGTGCGTGATAAAGATGACGGAAATACCGCGCGCTGCCATCGAGCGGATGGAGTCCAGCAGCGCCGCCGCTTCTTTCTCGGTCAGAACCGCGGTCGGCTCGTCGAGAATGAGAAGCTTGAGGTTGTCTTTACTCAGCTCACGGGCGATTTCCGTAAACTGCTTATGGCCGACCGGCATGTCGCTGATGACCATATGCTGATCGATGTGAACGCCCATTTTCTTGATGGCTTCCGCCGAGCGTTCGTTCATCTGCTTATAATCGAGGGTATTGAGACGGTCGCCGAAGATCTCGGAGACCACGTTGCTCTTTTTCGGTTCGCGGTTGAGCAGAATATTTTCTGTCGCCGTGAAGCCGGGAATCAGGGAAAATTCCTGATGCACCATGCCGATTCCGGCCTTGAGCGCGTCAAACGGCGTCGAGAAGGAGACCTTCTCGCCATGAATCAGCACATCGCCGCCGTAGCCGCCGGTTTCCCGGATGACGTCCATGCCGAACAGGATTTTCATCAGCGTACTTTTACCAGCGCCGTTTTCACCGACCAGACCCAGCACCTCGCCCTCGCGAAGCGTAAGGTTGATGTCCGTCAGAACCTGATTGCCGAAAAAGTCCTTCTGGATATTTCGCATCTCCAACAATGGAGCATTGTTATTTACCATTCGTTTTCCTTCTCCCGCATAGCTTAAAACAGCAGGGGGGCTCCCCTGCTTTGCGTGTCAAAAACCTCGTAGAGTTTCGCCCCACAGGGCGAAATAACGTGAAAATTCATGTTATCCGGCGGCTCTGCCGACCGGAAACATACTTCTCACCTCGCAAGTGTGAGTTTTTCGCGCGGAGCGCGAAAAGCTTGCGCGCAGTCGAGGTGCATTCCCCTTCTCAAAAAGCACAGCTTTTTGAGAATCTCAGCAGGGGGAGCCGGGGCTCCCCCTGCCTTTGTGTTTTCTCGTTGGTCAGTCAGACCCGCGTCTTACTTGGTGGTGAAATACTTCTCCGGAACCTCAACCTCAGTCGAGCCCATGAACCAGCCGGGATCGCCCATGATGTAGGTATCCTGATAGACCAGGAAGACATTGTCCAGCTTGACGCCGGTGTCCGCGTTGGTGTAGTTCGAGCCGTTCCACTCCGCATTCGGGGAGAAGACCTGGTATGCCTTTGCGATATCGTCGATGTCGCAGAGCTCGCTCTCGCCGTTGATGACGTTCAGAGCGTGCTGGGCAAGGCCAGCGGAAACGGTGTAGCCATAGGAGTATGCCCAGGTGCCGAAGCGGCCTGCGCCACCCTTTTCAACGATTGCGGATTCAACCTTCTTGAGGATCTTGTCGAAGTCGCCGGCTTCCTCAGTCAGGTCCAGACCCAGCGCGCCGGGATAGCCCATGAGCGGGGAGGGCAGGTCAGCCTCGATGAAGTAGCCGCCGTACTCGACCAGCTGCTTCAGCAGGGGCTCGGTGTGCGCATCGTTGGTGCAGAAGTAAGCGGCCTTCTCGCCGTACTTTTCCACCCACTCGGGAACCTTCTCAAGGATGTAAGCCTGTGCGCCGGCAACGCCAACGTCAGAGGTGGGGTCCGGAGCGGTTTCCAGAACAAATTCCATGCCGAACTCTTCACAGGCAGCCTTCATGATGGCAACACGGCGGCTCATGGTCTCATAAGCCATGTGGCGCGGGAAGGAGATATGAACAAAGGTATCGCAGCCGAGCTCGTGCGCGGTGCGGATGATGAGGTAGCCGCGGGCAACGAAGTCGTTGTTGCAGACGAGGTCGGCAGCGGAGCCGATCTCGGGCAGGTCTTCGTGGGACTCACCGGCGATGCAGATGATGTCGGGGCGGCGCTCCTTGATCTGACGGAAGGCCTCGGTCGTGCCGGGAACGCCCTGGTTGACGATGATTGCCTTCATGTCGGGATCGTCAGAGAGGTTGACAATGGTCTGGATGGTGGTCTCCAGCTCTTCGGTGAAGTTGTCGGGATAGATGGCAAGCTTGACCATCTCTTCGCCGTACATCGCCTGGAAGGCCTCCGCGCCGCGGCAGTCGTCCTCAGACTGGGAGACGGAACCGGTAACGATGCCGATGTGGACGTTGCCGGTCTCTTCGGTCGAGGCAGTCTCCTCAGCAGGAGCGGCTTCCTCGGTCTTGGTTTCTTCGGTCTTGGTTTCCTCGGTCGTGGTGCTCTCGGTCTTCTCCGTTGCAGGAGCGGTGTTGCTGGCGCAAGCGACAAGGCCCAGCAGCATCACAAGAGCGAGCAGCAAGCATACTACTTTTTTCATACAAACCTCCAATTTTGAAATACACCTCCCCGATTGGGGACGTACATTTATTCTACCAGTTTTCTTCATTTTGTCAACCAATTCTTGCGCCCGATTCCGCAAAAGCGCCCGAAATTCGGGAGTTTTGAAAAGTTGTGTCCGCCAGCCGCGGGCAGATTTTTCTGTATTTTCATAGAATACTCTGTTTTCGACTCGCGCACACAAGCTTTTTTCGTTCTGTCCGCATATGAAAGACACTATATTTTTTCCTGCGTTTACATCAACACTTTAACACAATATTCACGCAGCACGGCAAATTGCCGCCTTGCACCCAAAAATCCGAAGCACGTTGCGTCCTCCCCCGCAAGATTTGAATGATCTTCCAATCAGAATCGTAGGGGCCGATGCCCACATCGGCCCGGCAGACAGGACCGTTTTTACGGCAATTTTCGGCGAATCCGATGGTTCCCAATGGGTCGATGTAGGCTGTATAGACCGGTAAGATAGTTTACAGAATGTACGGGGAGATTGTTTACAGTTTC
>ENA-ORND01002374-ORND01002374.1-human-gut-metagenome-genome-assembly--contig:-NODE-2374-length-11512-cov-2.397399_pt1 | contig 11512 bp, 10 predicted proteins | sample MGYA00242111_ERZ509014 | MGnify/ENA primary metagenome ERZ509014 (study PRJEB26280, sample SAMEA2338694) | human gut metagenome | biome: human gut; feature: human-associated habitat; material: faeces... | reverse complement strand
TTCCGTAGAGGATACAGGAAGCGGAATTCCAGAGGAACTCAGAAAACGGGTATTTGAACCATTCTTTCGTGTGGATAAATCCAGAAGCAGGGAACTGGGGGGAGTAGGCCTTGGACTTGCGCTGGTTTATGAAATTGTGAGAGTGCATGATGGCAATATTGTAATCAGGGACAATCCGTCTGGGGGCACAGTTTTTGAAGTGATTTTTTAACAACAGGATCATATTTGCGATAAATGATTGTATGGTCCTTGATGCTTGACGTGCAGGAACACAAAACGTATAATAATCGGAGGATATAAGGCAGAAAATGGAGGAACGCTCATGGCATTAAGCAAGAAGCCGGTCAACGGCATGAAAGATATTTTACCGGAAGAGATGCAGATCCGGGATTACGTGCAGCAGGTTATCAAGGAGACCTACCGCAGTTTTGGATTCACACCGATCGAGACACCTTGCATGGAGAACATTGCAAATTTGAGCAATAAGCAGGGAGGCGAGAACGAGAAGCTGATCTTCAAAGTGATGAAGCGTGGTGAGAAGTTAAAGATCGCGGAGGCAAAGGAAGAGGCGGATCTGGTCGATTTTGGAATGCGTTACGATCTGACGGTGCCGTTAGTCCGTTTCTATGCGAACAACGCTAATGATCTCCCGTCCCCGTTCAAGGCACTGCAGATGGGCAGTGTGTGGCGTGCAGACCGCCCGCAGCGTGGACGTTACCGCCAGTTTATGCAGTGTGATATTGATATTATCGGTGAGCCGAGCAATCTCGCGGAGATCGAGCTGATCCTTGCGACGACAACGACGATCGGCAGACTCGGATTCAAGAACTTTGAGATCCGCATCAATGAGCGCCGCATCTTAAAGGCGATGGCAGCGTACAGCGGTTTCCCGGAGGAAGAATTTGATACCGTATTCATCATTCTGGACAAGATGGATAAGATCGGTCTTGACGGTGTGGCGGAAGAACTCGCAAAGGAAGGCTATGCGAAGGAGTCGATTGACAAGTATCTGGCGCTGTTTGAGGGCGTATCCGGGGCACAGAACGGTATCAAATATCTGGCAGACACCTTACAGGGCTTTTTGGAGCCGGAGGTGGAGCAGAATCTCCAGGAGATTATCGATAGTGTGGAGACGGCGAAGACAGCCGACTTTAAGATGGTATTTGATCCGACGCTTGTGCGCGGAATGAGCTATTATACAGGAACGATTTTTGAGATCGCAATGCCGGAGCTGGGAGCAGCGTGCGGCGGCGGCGGACGTTACGACAGGATGGTCGGCAAGTTCACCGGAAATGACGTTCCGGCGTGCGGATTCTCCATCGGCTTTGAGCGCATCATTCTTCTTCTGATGGAGAGCGGTTTCACCGTGCCGATGCAGCGCCCGAAGGTGGCATACCTCATTGAAAAAGGCTGTACCTCGGAGCAGGTATCGAAAGTGATCGCCAGGGCACAGGAGGAGCGTGTTGCTGGGAAGCAGGTGCTTGTCGTGCGCATGAACAAGAACAAGAAGTTCCAGAAAGAGAAGCTGACAGCCGAGGGCTACAAGGACATTGTCGAGTTTTACAAAGACTGATCCGGAAATGATCTGACAGAGAACGCCATAGGATGATCTATGGCGTTTTTTACATAATGGGAAACTTCGTTTCTATTACATAAAAAAGCTTCGCGTGGATGTGCACGTTTCTTAAAGGAGATTACGAACGGTATAAAGTAAAAAAAGAGAAACAGCTTGCAGATGGAGGGCATATGGGAAGAATTATCGGTATTGATCTTGGAACGACAAACAGTGCGGCGGCAGTGTGGGAAAATGGAGAGAGTCATCTGATTCCGAATGCGTTTGGAGACTATCTGACGCCAAGTGTAGTTAGTATAGGCAAAGATGGCACGGTGTACGTGGGAAAAATTGCAAAGGAGCGTCTGGTTACACACCCGGAGGATACAGTAAGCGTTTTTAAACGATTTATGGGAACGGAAAAGATATATTCGCTCGCCGGAAAAAAATACCGTCCGGAGGAACTTTCCGCGCTTGTGTTAAAAAGATTAAAGGAAGACGCGGAGCATTATCTGGGGGAGGAGATTACGGAAGCGGTTATCAGTGTACCGGCATATTTTAACGACCTTGCAAGAAATGCAACAAAAAATGCGGGGGAACTGGCAGGATTTCATGTGGAGCGCATCATCAATGAACCTTCGGCTGCATCGTTATATTATCAGTGCCGAAGCCAGATGGAGGATGCCGTCATGCTGGTGTTTGATTTTGGAGGGGGAACGCTCGATGTGTCATTAGTAGAGTGTTTTGATAACATTGTGGAGATTCTGGCGGTCAGCGGAGACAATCATCTCGGCGGCAGTGATTTTGACCGGTTGATTGCAGATATGTTCTGGAAGTCGTGCGGACTTTCTGAAAACCGCTTCTCAGCTGAGGATGCGGCAATTGTGTTGGAACGTGCGGAAAACTGTAAGTTTGAACTGACCGGTCAGGAGACTGCACAGATGTGTGTGACACTTGCTGGGAGAGAATATCGGATGGAGGTCTCCAGAAAGGAGCTGATCCTGCAGGCGGAGCCGCTGTTTGAACGGATGGCACAACCGATCCGGCGTGTGTTGTCGGACGGGCAGAAGAGTGCCAGAGAAGTAGATGCGGTAGTGCTTGTTGGAGGGTCCTGTAAAATGCCGGTGGTGCAAAAGTATTTGAATTATCTGTTGCAGCGCACGGATATTGCGGTTGTCAGCCCGGATTATATGATTGCGCTCGGCGCAGGAGTGTATGCAGGCATCAAGGAACGCAATGCGGATATTCGCGATATGCTTCTTACGGATATCTGTCCGTTTTCTCTCAGCGTGTCCCAATACAACGAAGCAGATCCGAACCGTGATCTCTGTGATGTGCTGATTGAGAGGAACATGGCGCTCCCGGTCAGCAGGGAGACTATTATGACGACGGCACATGACAGGCAGACCAAAATGAGGTTCAAGGTATACCAGGGGGAAGCAATGTACGCGGAGGACAATCTGCTGTTGGGAAGCATCACGGTTCCGGTTCCTGTCGGACCGGAAGGAAAAGAGAAGGTGCGGGTGCGTTATACTTACGATATCAATGGAATTCTGGTGGTAGATGTGCACGTCGTATCGACAGGACAAGAAAAACAGCTCGTGATCCGGAATGATAAAATCAAATTATCAGAAAAGGAACTGAAAAAAAGACTGGAGCAGTTGAATAAACTGAAGATTCATCCGAGAGATCTTGAGGAAAACCGGCTGGGGCTTGCGCGTGCTGAAAAGCTGCATCGTGAGACAACGGGATATATCCGGGAACAGATTGACAGTCGTGTACAGTATTTTAATTATTATCTGGGAAGACAGGACGTCCTCTCCATCAACAAGGGCAGAAAACAGCTGAATCTGTTTCTGGACTATGTGGAGGAGCAGTGTCTGCAGGAGGCGGCATTTGAGGGAACAGCAGACGGTTTTTCCCGGTGGTATGAGAGTAGTAAGCAGGCGGTCGATGCGCAGGATCAGGTGGATTACCGCAAAGAGGAACAGGAATATGAATTGTGGAGGGGCGGACATCTGACCAGCTAGAAGAATATGACAATATGGGAGATACTGGGAATTTCCCAGACTACAGATCAAAAACAGATCAAAAAAGTGTATGCTGCCAGAGTAAAGAACTGTCACAGGGAGGAAAAGCCAGAGGAGTGGGCAGTGCTTCACGATGCTTACCAGCGCGCCATTCAATACGCGAAAAGACAAGAGAAAGAAAGTGATCTGAACGGAAGCAGGACGGTTCCAAGTCCGGTGAAACCGGTGGCACGGGAAGGCTTAAAAGAGCGGGACAGGGCGCTGGAGAAGGAGTACGGACAGCTTGAAACCGATGAGACAGAAGCACAATGGCAGGAGTATTTTGCACGCATTCGTGCCGGACAGGAGAGAAGCAGGAAAATGCTGACAGAGGAGCTGCCGGAGCGGCTGCGAGGTCTCACATTGCAGGGGGAAGGAACCCAGAAGAAACGCTGGGAAGAGTTCCTGCAATCGGAGTTGGCGATTACCCTGTACAAAGAACCAGAGTTCTGGAGACAAGTTGGTGAACATGTGAGGGCACAGGAGTGGTCGGAGGAAGCATGCCGCTACATAGGCAGACGCGTGGAAGACATAAAATATGAGTTTAACAGTCGTGATTATCCGGAATTATGGCGTGTGCTGGATGAACTTGAGATGATTTGTCTGGAGGAGGCACTGAAAGATCCGTTACGGAGAACAAAGATAACGCTGCGTGGATTTGGATTGACGATCCTTGTGTTCGTGCTTATCGGAGTGTTTGTCAGAATTATTTAGAACGGATAAAACCGTTGAAAAATCGCGTTTCATGGTGTAAGATAAAAAAAGCGCCGGACAGGCTGCTGCCCGGACAGATTTGAAGAACATTTTTAGATTGATACAAGGGAGTTAAGAAAATGACACAGTCGAGAACACATAACTGTAATGAGCTGCGTCTTTCCAATGCGGGAGAGAAAGTAACGCTCGTCGGATGGTACGAGAATCTCCGCAAGGTCAGCAAGAACCTGGGATTTCTTATTTTAAGAGATTTCTATGGAACGACCCAGATTGTCGTTGAGACAGAAGAGATGATGGAGAAGCTGGACGGAGTGAACAAGGAGTCCACCATTTCCGTAACAGGAACCGTCAGAGAGCGCTCCAATAAGAATACAGAGCTTCCGACCGGAGAGATTGAAGTCGTGCCGGAAGGGATCGAGATCCTTGGAAAGTGTATCTACAATGCACTTCCGTTTGAGATTAACCAGTCCAGAGAGGCGGATGAGAACACCAGATTAAAATATCGCTATCTGGATCTGAGAAATCCGTCGGTCAAGAGCAAGATCGTGCTCAGAAGCCGCATCGTGGCAGAGCTCCGCAATAAGATGAACGAGCTGGGATTTTTGGAGATCACGACTCCGATTCTGACCTGCTCTTCCCCGGAAGGCGCGAGAGATTATCTGGTACCGGCCAGAAATCATCCGGGCAAGTTCTATGCACTGCCGCAGGCACCGCAGCAGTTCAAGCAGATTTTAATGGCGTCCGGATTCGACCGCTATTTCCAGATTGCACCGTGTTTCCGTGATGAGGACGCAAGAGCAGACCGTTCTCCGGGAGAGTTCTATCAGCTCGATATGGAGATGGCATTTGCTTCCCAGGAGGATGTGTTCTCTGTTGTCGAGGAGGTACTGCCGCCGGTATTTGAAAAGTATGGTGTATACAAGACTGCTTCCAAGGCTCCGTTTGTGCGTATTCCATATCTGGAGTCCATGGACAAGTACGGCACCGACAAGCCGGATCTCCGCATTGATCTGGTATTGCAGGATGCGACGGACGTCATGGCAGACTGCGGATTCGGTCCGTTCGAGGGACAGACCGTAAAAGCGGTTGTCGTGGACGGATTTACTGCGACCAGAAAAGTGATCGACGGAATCTGTGCCGAGGTGGAAGTGCAGACAGCCAACAAGGCTTACTGGTTCAAGCTGGATGAGAACGGCGAATTTGTGGGAGGAATCTCCAAGTTCTTACAGGAGCGCAAGGAAAAAGTGATTGAGGCACTTGGATTAAAGCCGGGTGATTTTATCGGTCTGACCGCCGGCAAGAAGCTGGCAGCGCAGAAGACCGCAGGCGTACTCCGCAGACTGCTTGGCGCTGCGAGCGAGAAGCACATGAAAAAGGATTGCTACGAATTCTGCTGGATCGTAGATTTCCCGATGTATGAGATCGGCGAGGAGTCCGGAGAACTGGAATTCTGTCATAACCCGTTCTCCATGCCCCAGGGTGGTATGGACGCGCTGAACAATCAGGATCCCTTAGAGATCCTGGCATACCAGTACGATCTGGTCTGCAACGGTGTAGAGCTGCCCTCCGGTGCGGTTCGTAACCATGACCCGGAGATCATGATCAAGGCATTTGAACTGGTTGGTCTCGGCGAGGAGGATGTGAAGGCAAAATTCCCTGCCATGTACAATGCATTCTGCTACGGAGCACCGCCACACGCAGGAATCGCTCCGGGTGTTGACCGTATGATTATGCTGATCTGCGGCGAGGAGAGCATTCGTGAGATCATCCCGTTCCCGATGAACAAGAACGCGATGGATATCATGATGGGAGCACCGGCGACTGTAGATCAGAAGCAGCTGGACGACGTTCATATCCGCATTCAGATGCCGGAAGAAAAGTAGCGTAAAGCGACAGCAATAAAGACACAGGCTTTTGGACAGACTATCTCCAAAAGCCTGTTTTACTCTATATAAAGTAGAAAACTTGAATGAAAAAGGAGATCACAGAGAGAATATGGGAAAAAGAACCGGAAAGAACCGTAAAACGGGCGGCAGGGCAGGATATGGAAAGCGTGCGGCTGCGGCGGGAATGATGTTCGTGATGTTGTTTTCTTTTGCCGCCTGCGGGAAGACGACCGCTTCTGAGGAAGCGGAGGCACTGAGCGGAAGCTGTATTGACATTTTAAACAAAGTTTACGAAACAGCCGATCTGGATGCATCGATGCGGGACGCCATGCAGGATTATGAGATGACGACGATCGACGCGGATATGGAAGAGTATGTGCTGGGGACAGATGAGATCACTTATACCGATTCTGCGTATTCTGCGCCGATGATGACATCGGTGGCGTATCAGTGTGTTGTGCTGCGCGTGCCGGACGGAACCGATGTGCCGAAGGCAAAACAGACGCTTTTGGACAATGCCAATCCTGCAAAATGGATCTGCGTGGAAGCGGAAAGCGTTGCGGTGGAGAGCATCGGGGATGTGATTTTATATGTCATGGGCTTCGACGAGGACGTGTCTGCAATAAAAGATGCATTTCTTGCATTGGACGAATGAGATGGATGCAATTAAGAAACAATAAGCTTTTGATGTGAGAAATATCAGAATTGACTGATAACCCTATAAAGAGATAAAAAGGAACGATGAGAGAGGAAATCCCGGTTCGCGGACAGAGAATGACAGTTCTGTCTTAAGACCGGGATTTTTTATATAAAAGCAACCATTGTTTTGTAATAAACAGTATATAACAGTTGACAACAGTTCTATACTGTTATATACTGTTTGTCGAAGGAAAACCTACATACTGCGCAGAGGTGGAGGAGAATACAAAAAAATGAAGATAATTGTGGATCACACATCGATGCAGCCGATCTATGAGCAGATCGTAGAGCAGATAAAAAAACAGATCCTGCAGGGAACCCTGCGGGAGGGAGCGCCACTTGACAGTGTGAGAATGCTTGCAAAAGATCTTAAGGTGAGCGCTCTCACCGTAAAAAAGGCATATGATGCCCTTGAGGAGGAGCAGCTGATCGCAACGGTGCATGGCAAGGGCAGCTTTGTGCTCGGGGTGAATCCGTCACTGCTTGCGGAAGAACAGAAAAGAGAGATCGAGCAGCGGATGGAACAGCTGGTGGCGAAGGCGCGGGCGTATGGCATGAGCGACGAAGAACTGCGGGCGGTTCTGGAATTGTTTTTGGAAGCATAGGAGTGCAATCACAGGAATGGAGAATCATATGAATGATGGGATGGTGCAACTGAACAAAGTAACAAAGGCATACGGGTCGTTTCAACTGGACTGCTCCATGGAAGTGCAGCCCGGGATGGCAACCGGATTTGTCGGGGCGAACGGAGCGGGAAAAACGACGACATTTCAGATTCTGCTGGGGCTGGTGCCGCCGGAGACGGGTGAGATAAGGATCTTCGGAATACCATATACAGAACTGACGGCAAAAGACCGGGAGCGGATCGGGGTATCCCTTGCGGATTCGGGCTTCAGCCAGTTCCTTACCGTCCGGGATGTAACCGCCATTCTGCGGAATCTGTATACCAGATTTGATGAGGCCAGGTTCCTGGAAAAATGTCAGCGGTATGAACTTCCGGCGAACAAAAAAATCAAAGATTTTTCTACCGGGATGCAGGCAAAGCTGAAATTGCTGATTGCGATGTCACATGACGCTGACCTGCTGATTCTGGACGAACCGACGCTGGGACTCGATGTGATGTCCAGAGAGGCGATGCTTGAAGAACTGCAGGAATATCTGGATTCGGAGGGAACCGGCGGAGCACCGAGATCTGTGCTGATATCCTCCCACATCTCCAGCGATCTGGAAAAGTTCTGCGATGATATCTATATGATTGACCGGGGTAGGATTGTGCTTCACGGGGAGACGGATGTTCTTCTGGATTCATATGGTATCTTAAAAGTGGATGAGCGGCAGTATCAGGCGCTGGACCGTAGATATCTGCTTGCCGGAATGCGGGAAGCGTACGGTTATCGCCTGCTGACGAACGAGCGCCGGTATTATCAGGAAAATTACCCGGATCTTGTGATGGAAAAAGGCAGCATTGATGATATTCTGATTTTGACAGCGAGGGGGGAGAAGCTATGAAAGGATTATTGACGAAGGATTTTCGGATTCTGGCAGGGCAGAAGCGGTATTTTACGATTATCATTCTGATTGCGCTCATTTTTCTTTGCAGCGGTCAGCCAGCGCAGATCATTGTGGGATATTGTACCATGTTCGGCATGCTTTTTACAGTAAACACGATCTCGTATGACGAATTTGATCACGGCTATCTGTTTCTGTTCACGCTTCCGGTGACCAGAAAAGATTATGTGCTGGAAAAATATGTATTTATGATGCTTTGCGGCGGTGGTTTCTGGGCAGTTTCCGCGGCGGCCGGTTTTGTGGCAGATTATATCCGGGGAGATGTGGTGTCTCTTTTAGAATGGCTGATGCCCATGTTCCTTATTTTATTAGAGATGACAATTTTTCTGGCAGTCATGCTTCCGGTCAGCCTGAAATACGGTATGGAAAAAAGCAGGACAGCAACCATGATTCTGGGGTTTGCGGTGCTTGGGGCTGCAATTGCAGCAAGGAAGCTTCTGCCGGAGAATTTTGCGGGAGGGCTGAGGTGGGCTGCGCAGTTAAATCCTGCGGCCGTGACTGCGGTAGTGTTTCTGGTTTCCCTGGCCACATTGGCGGTATCCTTTGCGGGCAGTATCCGCATTATGCAAAAAAAGGTATTCTAAGGATTGCCACTTTACAAATAGTGCAAAAAATAGGATAATGGTATCACTTAAAAACAACATTTTACAATAGATGGGATTGATCATTTATGGAAATAGAACATATCGGTGATAACAAAATCCGCTGTGCACTGACGGAACAGGAGATCGAGAGTCTCGGATACGATATTGATGAGATCATTGCGAACAGCGAGATCACGCAGGAATTCATGCATACTGTCTTAGAACTCGTCGAGGAACAGGAACATATTCAGATGGAGGGCATCTCTCCGATGGTGAAGGCGGAGCTTTTGCAGGATCACAGTATGGCGATCACTTTTGGCGCAGACAAAGAGGTGTCACTGAGGGATCTGGTGAATACGGTCAGTCATATGATCAGCCAGCTGGATCCGGACGCTGCATCAGGGAAAACGGCCAAGGCAGAGGAGGGGAACGCACAGGCCGCAGCAGATACAGCGGATACGGCAACGCATAAGCGCACCGACCCGATGATCTGTGCACTGCGCTTTTCTTCCTTTGAGAATATGCGCAGGATGAGCCTGCTTGCTTTTCGCAGGAAGATTCCAAAGAGCAGTCTCTACAAGATGGACGGCGCGTACTATCTGATTCTGGATTTTACGGGATTTGCCAAGGAGGAGATGCGTCCATTTGCGTTCGGAACGATCGAGTATGACGATGCGCATTACTCCGATCAGGGGCACATTGCACATATCAGAGAGCAGGGAATTTGTATCATGAAAAAGCAGGCTCTTGAAATGCTGATGCAGTTGTGAGAAATAGATAAAAGCTGTTTTGTAAATAGGCAAAGTCCTCAAATCCGGTCACAAAATTTGGTAAAAATGCCGAACAACTTCCTGATGCATTTTCCACTATATATGCTATGATGGTAGAGGTGTGTGTACAAGATATATACACCAAGAAGAGAATAGCACAGAAGAAGGCGGGGGACGCCGGTGTGCGGAAAGTGGAGAAGTTATGAGCAGAGAGCAGATCTGGGAGCTTGAGGAGAACAAACGCAGCCTGTTAAGACAGGCCTATCGGATGAAGCAGGAATGTCCGCATATGTCGCCGGTTGGACTTGAGTATGAAATGTATGCCGCGATTATGAAAGAAGTGCGGGAGATTACGGCGAGATTACAGCTGTCTGCAGAGGCTTAGGATGGCGTTACAAAAGAAAATCAATATAAGAATAAAAAAGAGCTTTCATCCGGGTTTGCAGATGAAAGCTTTTTTGATATGATAAGGAGAGGATGCGGAATGAAGAGACAGAAGATGCGGACGGAACAGAAGTCTAATGTGAAAAACAGTGTGGGAAGACTTGTGTTTGTAGGATTATCCCTGCTTTTGCAGGTTTTGTGGATTCTGCTGCTGTTTTTGCGGTTGAATGCATATTCTACGGCAATCAGTTTATGCTTTAGTGTAGGAGCATTTCTTGTGGCGTTAAGCATTTACGCCAAGCACGAGAACGCTGCGTTTAAAATGCCCTGGATTATTCTGATTCTGGCGTTTCCGGTGCTGGGGCTCTGCATATATCTGGTGTTTGGACACAAGAATGTGGTCGCAAAGGCGATGCGCAGACGCTTTGAGACGATTGAACCGGTGCTGTTTGAGCAGATTCCCCAGGATGAGGCAGTGCTTGGGCGGCTGGAGGAGCAGGATTTTGCGGTGGCGAACCAGTGCCGCTATATCAAGCGGTTTGGGCATTATCCGGTGTACCGGAATACCGATGTGACATTTTACCCGGATGCGGCGGAGGGACTTGCGGCGCAGCTACACGATCTCGCGTCAGCAGAACATTTTATCTTTATGGAATATCACGCGATCGAGGAAGCGGAGGCGTTCGGCAGGATTAAGGACGTGCTCGCCGAGCGCGCGGCACACGGGGTGGAGGTACGCCTGTTTTACGATGACGTCGGCAGTATCGGTTTTATCGATCCGGGCTTTATCAAGCGCATGGAAGCCATCGGTGTAGAGTGCCGGGTATTCAATCCGGTACTTCCGATTCTAAACATTTTCATGAACAACCGCGATCACAGAAAGATTACGGTGGTGGACGGAAAGATCGGCTACACGGGCGGCTACAATCTTGCGGATGAATATTTTAATATCACGCACCCGTACGGAGTCTGGAAGGATACCGGAATCCGTCTTGCGGGAGATGCGGTGGCAAGCCTGACTGTGACATTTCTTCAGATGTGGAATGCCACGGCGGAGGCGGACCATGAGTTTCAGACGTATTTTCCGAAGCTGGATTACCGCGCGGCAGACACCGGTTTTGTACAGCCGTATGCGGACGGCCCCCTGACGGACGGCTATTTTGCGGAGGATGTTTATTTGAATCTCATCAAGAGTGCGAAACACTTTTTCTATGCGGCGACGCCGTATCTGATTATCAGCGATGACATGACGAGGGAATTGTGCCTGGCTGCCGAGCGGGGTGTG
>ENA-ORND01002373-ORND01002373.1-human-gut-metagenome-genome-assembly--contig:-NODE-2373-length-11512-cov-4.129615_pt1 | contig 11512 bp, 6 predicted proteins | sample MGYA00242111_ERZ509014 | MGnify/ENA primary metagenome ERZ509014 (study PRJEB26280, sample SAMEA2338694) | human gut metagenome | biome: human gut; feature: human-associated habitat; material: faeces... | reverse complement strand
CCCAGCCGCCCGAGCATACGCAGCATGTAACGGTTGTCGAAATTGGTGTCGACGCGCATACTGCCCGTGCCGCGCCCGCACGCCATCGCTTCGACGCGCCGCATAAACTCCGTCGCCACCCCGCGGCCTTTCTCACCGTCGGCCACCGCCATGCGGTGCAGTACGACATACTCTCCGTCGGTGAGCCATGCCCCTTCGATGGCGTCGTAAGCGGGTTCCCCGTCGAAAACCACGGCACCGTAGGCGATGACGTTGCCCTGTGCCGCGGCCGCTTTTGCAGGCTCTGTTTCTCCTCGTCCTCCCGCTTCTCCCGCTTTTTCCGCCTCTTCCGCCTCTTCCGCCGCCGCTGCCGTTTCGTCAGCGCCGGATACTCCTGTTTTGCCGGCCGCCTCCGTGCCCGTTGTTTTCCCCGCGGCAGCCGTTACAGCCCGGAACCCCGCAGCCCCCGTGCCGTCGGTTCCCCGTGCATCCGTGCTCTTTTCCGCCTCCGGTTTCTCGAAGACCCATCCGTAGCCGCAAGCGATGTCGTGTCCGATATCGGCCGCTGCCGGATAGCCGTCCTGCCATTGCAGGCTTCCCAGTGCCCGCATCTGCGCCTGCGCCTGCCGGATGATCTCCATGATGCGCGCCGCGTCGGCGGGGCGGGCGCGCCGGAACACTAATTTTTCGTCCATACGGCAAATATAGGATAAAATGCCGTGATACGCTACTGCCCGGGGGATATCTGCGCGGCGGAATTTCCGCCGTACGGCTTTTTTATCCCTCCTTCCGCCCGGGCGGGATGCCTTCCGCAGCCTTTTTTACCATGCCCCGTGCGAATCCGGCAAAAAAATCCGGGATAAAATCGTACATAATAGGCAAAAATCGTAACTCCAGACCCCTGGTTGTGCCCTGCGGACTTTTATCCCGATGCCCCGTCCTAAATTCGTTTTCAGCGGGACAGCCCTTCTGCGGGGCCTCCCCCGGGATACCCACCGAACCTATTTTTTAACCTTAAAATTAGTGTGTATGAGTTTTTCTACTAACCGTTTTTCCCGGAAAGCACTATTACTTGTGACAGCCGTGTTCTCTGCGTCGTTGCTGTGGGCGCAGGCCACCGGCATCTCCGGACGTGTGCTCGATGAGACCGGTGCGCCGGTCATCGGTGCGACGGTCATGGTCAAAGGCACCACGATCGCCACGGCGACCAATGTCGACGGCACCTTCAACCTGAAGAATACGGGCCGCAACGTCACGCTCGTGGTATCGTATGTCGGCTACGAGGCGCAGCAGGTGGCGTCGAAGGGTGCCGGGTCGGTGACGATCACGCTCAAGCCCGAGGCCATCGGCATGGAGAGCGTCGAAATCGTCTCCGTGGGCTACGGTACCCAGAAACGCGAATCGGTCGTGGGGGCCATCTCCACGATCCGGCCCGAGGAGCTGCGCGTCCCCGTGCGGTCGCTGAGCCAGACGCTGGCCGGTAACCTGGCGGGCGTCGTCGCACTGCAAACCTCGGGCGAGCCGGGCAAAGACGACGCCCAGTTCTGGATCCGCGGTATCGCCACCTTTACGGGCAGCCCCGATCCGCTGATCCTGGTCGACGGCATCGAGCGTCCGCTCAACGATGTCGACCCGCTGGAGATCGAGTCGTTCAGCGTCCTGAAAGACGCCAGCGCCACGGCCGTATACGGCGTACGCGGTGCCAACGGCGTTATCCTTGTCAACACGCGCCGCGGTTTCGACGGCCCGGCCCGGATCGACCTGCGTTACGAGCAGGGCTTCTCGTTCGCCAGCAAACGCCTGTCGTTCGTCGACGCCGCTACCCGCTCCGAAATGTTCAACGAGGCGGTGGATGCCGTGAATGCCTCGGCGGCACTGAAATACGGCGCCGACGAGATCAAGGCCATGCGCATGCAGACCGACCCCGAGGTCTATCCCGATGTCGACTGGCAGAAGCTCCTTATGAAAAAGGTGTCTCTTTCCGAGAAGGTGAGCGCCAACATCTCGGGCGGCGGCAAGTTCGCCCGCTACTTCACGGCCCTCTCCTTCTACAACCAAGAGGGGCAGTATGCTGTCAAACCCGGCGAATATTCATGGGTGAGCGACAAGATCGGCCGTTACGGCGAGAATGTCAACTACAAGCGCTATAACTTCCGCTCCAACGTCGACATGGACATCACCAAGACCACGGTGGTGAACCTCGGCGTGCAGGGCAACGTGACCGAGAACATGGAGCCCGTCGAGGGGTCTGCAGCCATCTACCGCGACATCATCAACGCGGCGCCGAACGCTTTCCCCGTCCGCTTCAAGGACGGCGAGCTGGCCGGCCGCGACGGCCTGAACAACCCCTATAACATGCTCACGCAGCGCGGTTGGAAGAAGACCACCGGCAATACGCTTCGCGCCAACCTGACGATCAATCAGGATTTCTCGTTCATCACCCCGGGTCTTTCGGCCAAGGTGAGCTACGCCTACGACGCCGTGAATTATTCGGTGGAGGAGCGTGCGCGCAACATCAACTTCTTTGAGGCCACGGGACGCGATCAGGACGGCGAACTGATCCGCACCGAGTGGCAGGCCGACCAGAAACAGGAGTACCTGAATTACAAACAGTCCGGCAACGGTTCCCGTACGCAGTACGTCGAGGCGGCGATCAATTACAGCCGGACGTTCGGCGAAAAGCACGAGGTCGGCGGCCTGCTGCTCGGCTTCGCCAAGGATTACCGGTTGCAGGAGGCTACGAGCGATTACCTCAAGTCGCTGCCCAACCGTTCGCTCGGCCTTGCCGGCCGTCTTACCTATGCCTACGACAAGCGTTACCTGATCGAGGCCAACATCGGTTTCAACGGTTCGGAGAACTTCGCCAAGGGCAAGCGCATGGGCGTATTCCCCGCCGTGGCTATCGGCTGGGTGGCCTCCGAGGAGAGCTTCCTGCGCAACAGCGAGGTGCTGACGTGGTTCAAGATCCGTGCGTCGGTCGGGCAGGTCGGCAACGACCAGATCCCCAGTACGCGTTTCATCTACCTGGCTACGATCAACAGCGGCGCCAACGGTTACGGCAACCTCGGCGTCAACTTCGACCAAGGGGCCGGCGGTATCGGCGAAGGTCGCATGGCCAACCAGGACGTGACGTGGGAGGTGTCGACCAAATACAACGTCGGTATCGAAACCGGGTTTTTCAACGAGTTGAAAATCAATGCCGACTTCTTCTACGAGCGGCGTGAAAACATCTTCCTCGCACCCCAGTTCTCGGAGATTTCGGGGCTTCCCAAGGATTATACCAACTACGCCAACATGGGTCTGATGGAGAACCGCGGCTTCGAGGTTTCGGCCGAATACGTCAAGCGTTTCAGCAAAGACCTCACCGTCTCCGTTCGCGGAAACTTCACCTTTGCCCGCAACAAGGTGATCGACGACGGCAAGTACTATGCCTATCCGTGGCAGGATCAGCGCGGCGTGCGTTACGGACTGACCATGGGCTACCGTGCCATGCACCTCTTCTCGCAGGAGGAGCTGGACAACATGCCCGACTACTATACGCAGTTCGGCCTGGACAAGCAGCAGCTGCGTGCCGGCGACATCCGCTACGAAGACCTCAACGACGACGGCAAGATCACCGAGGCCGACATGACGTGGATCGGCAACCCCGCGATGCCGGAGATCGTCTACGGTTTCGGTGCGTCGCTCAACTACAAGGGCTTCGACTTCTCGTTCCTCTTCCAGGGCGGAACCAACCGTTCCTCCTACCTGAGCGGCGGCTGGTATTTCTACCCGTTCCAGGCAGACCGCGGCCCGAAGTTCATGGGTAACGTGATGACCATGTTCAAGGATCGCTGGACGGTGGACAACCCCGATCCGCACGCCTTCTCGCCCCGCCTCTCCTACGGCGCCGATGCCAACAACTACAAGACTTCGACCTGGTGGCAGCGCGACAGCGGCTACCTGCGCCTGAAGAATGTCGAGATCGGCTATACGCTACCCTCGGCCTGGGCCAGCAAGCTCCGGTGCAGCTCGCTGCGCATCTATGCCACGGGTGTGAACCTGTTTACGGTCAGCAAATTTATCTCCGACTACTGGGATCCCGAGACGGGTGCCGATGCCTATCCCATGCAGCGCCAGGTTTTCGTCGGTGTGAATTTAACCTTCTAATACAGCCTAAAGAATGAAAAAGAATATCGTATATTTAATGCTCGCGTCGCTCCTTTTGTTTACCGGCTGCGCCAACTATCTGGATCAGGATCCCGAAGACCTGAACTCGATGGACAAGATCTTCTCGTCCAAGATCGAGACCACCAAGTGGTACAACCGCATTTACAGCGACGATTTCATGGTGCAGGAGATGCATTACAGCGGCCAGATTCCCTATTTCTGGTGCACCGACGAATCGGCCTACATTCTCGAATCGCACGTGCGCAATATCGCCGAAGGGAAGATGAGCCCCGACAACTACTACGGTTACACGGGTTCCTACAACCTCTATTTCTTCGTGCGTTACTACCAGGCCATCCGCCATTGCAACCTGTTCCTCGAAAACGTGGACAAGTGCGCCGAACTGGGCGAGATCGACCGCCGCACGATGCGTGCCGAAGCCCGCTTCATGCGTGCCTATTACCACTACCTGCTGCTGCGCCTCTACGGCCCGATCCCCATCGTGGAGACCAGCCGTTCGGCCGACCAGATCGGGGCTTCGCAGGCGCGCAACACGCTCGGCGAATGCGTCCGCTGGATCAACGGCGAGATCGACTGGGCCTGTGAAAACGGCATGCCCGCCGCCCGCGACGAGAAATTCACGCTGGGGCTCCCCACCATCGGTGCCGCCCGGGCCATTCAGTCGCGCATGCTGCTGATGGTCGCCAGCCCGCTCTTCAACGGCAATTCGGCCTACAAGAACTGGACGAATCACGACGGCACAGTGCTCATGCCCCAGACCTATGACAAGGAGCTGTGGAAGGATGCCGCCGATGCCGCCAAGACGGTCATCGACATGACCGAATACCAGTTGCTCAAACCGGCCGCAGGCGCTACGTTCGATGAGATCGTGGATAACCTCCGCGCCGTGACGACCACCTGGGGCGCCGGCAAGAATACCGAGATCATCTGGGGGCATCCCAACTCGGTGCAGTGGTACGGCATGTGCGCCCTGCCGGGGCGCTGGGACGGCTGGGGGGAACGGCCGCTATTCGCTGGCCATCGACATGATCAACGATTTCTTCATGGCCGACGGCAGCCCGAGCCGCCCGCTCGAAGAGTGGTTCGCCTCCAAGAAGTTCTCGGCCGAAGCCGGCAACGGCACCATCGCCAATACGTTCTGGATGTTCGTCGACCGCGAGCCGCGGTTCTATGCCTCGGTTCACTTCCCCAACCAGCGCCTGTCGTACGCCTACGAGAACAAGACCGACAGCTACCAGGATGCCGACGGCTACGGCGTGGTCGATTTCTGGTACTCGGGGCTGAGCGGCAACGGCAGCACCCCGGGCGACAAGAACACCTCGGGATTCTCCGTGCGCAAGAACCTCCCGCTGGATTACCGCAGCAACAAGCAGACCAGCGAGGCGACGCGTATGCTCAACGTGCCTTTCCCCATCATCCGCCTGGGTGAGGTCTACCTCAATTATGCCGAGGCCCTGAACGAGTACTACGGCACCTCCCGGCAGGACGAAGCGCTCTATTACCTCAACGAAATCCGCACCCGTGCCGGCATCCCGGCCTATGAGGGCACCTATTCGCAGGACGAGATGCGCGGGATGATCCGCCACGAGCGCAAGATCGAGCTGGCGTGGGAGTGCAACCGCTATTTCGACGTGCGCCGCTGGTTCACGGCCCATGGCCCCGACGGCGAGTTCAACCACGACGAATACGGACTGGACATGTCGCGCGGTACGGGTGCCACCGACCCGGCGTTCTTCACCCTGACCAAGGTGGCCAACAAGCGCTTCGACATCCAGCACTACTTCCTGCCCATCAAGTCTTCGGAGATCATGCTCAATACGCAGCTGGTGCAGGCGCCCTACTATTGATGGCCGCAGCCGGACACATGTTAAACTTAAAAATGGAAAATTCGCTATGAAACAGTTTTTTAAGATACTGGCGCTCGCGGCCCTGGCGCTGCCTTTCACCGGCTGCGACGTGGAGTATTCGGACATAAATATTCTGCCCGACCCGGTTTTCGAACAGAACGGGCTGTACACGGTCAATACCATATCCATCTATGACGACTACGAAACCGTCATCAATGTTTCGAGAACTGCCGGTCTGTCGAAAGAACTGGAATTGGATATCGTGGTGGACGAAACGCTGCTCGCCGAATACAACGAATTGTACAACACCGACTATAAACTGCTGGAAGCACAGTTCTACGACATTCCGAAGAATGCGCAACTTGCAAGTACGGTCAAGTCCGTCGATATTTCCGTGCGGATACATCCCAAAGCCCTGATTGCGGCCAAAGGCATGGCTGCGGCCAACAACATGCTGCTCCCCATCCGTATCTCCAATGCCTCCACGCCCGTCGAGGACGGCGGTTCGATGATGCAGGCGCTGTTGCGTTTGAACATCGTCGAGCCGATTGTGCAGGTGGAGATGCCCGAACAGATGCCGCAGCTGGAGTTCATTCCGACCATTCCGCTGCCGCAGGAAATTACGCTGAACGCCACGGCCAATTTCAACACGCTGGAGGTGGCGAAAATCGGCTATCGGGTCAATGCATCGAAAGTCGATGCCTATAACGAGGAGCACGGCACCTCTTACCAGCTGTTGCCCGAGCAGTATTATAAAATCAAGGAATCGGATTTCGATACGGAAACGCTGGAAATCGAGAGCCGCATCGAATTCGATTGCGCTGCAATCGGCGGTGAGGGCACCTACCTGCTGCCGCTCGAAATGCATTCCGACGACTATTCGGTCGTCCAGCGGGAGCCGGTTTATGTCTTGATTCAGATGTCCGAACTCAAAATATGGGTAACGAACGCCGCCGACCTCGCAAAAACGTCGGGCAAGGGAAAAATCAGGGTGCAGATGAACTCCCCGATGACTGTCGGCCAGCCTGTCGACTTCGTATTCGAACCGGAGAAGGTCGAAACCTACAACACGGAGCACGGGACTGCATTCAAGACGCTGGATGCCGCCAAGGTGGTCGTTACCCCGACTGAAATTCAGGCCGGCAGCCAATACGGCGAACTCTCGTTCGAGCTCGATCTGTCGGAATTGGATTACGACGGCGCCGATAAATACATGGTTCCGTTGACCCTCAAGAGCAGCGAACTGGTGGACGGCACGATCGTAACCGGCCCGTCGACATTCTACATCGAGGTGAACAAGACGCTCAAGGGCACCTACGACAAGGAAGTCTGGGGCGAAGAAAAAAGCAACCGCGTTTTGAAACCGGCTATTTTCATCGCAGGACAGGACGGCTATGCCGAGTCGCGGAATGCGAAGAAGCAGAAGTACATCATCAATTACAACCAGACGTGGACAGGCGGCCTGATTTACTTCAATATTTCGGACGAAACGGTCGCAGGACATCCCAACCGGCGGGTACTCGTCGATTTCTCGGATCGTCCCAACGAAAGAGCTGACGGTTATGACCAGATTGTCGATTCCGGCAGTTATCTGGACACTGACACGGGGGATATTTATTTCAACCTCCGGGTTATGGACGGTGCGTACGGTGCGACGGGCGGATTCGGTATCGAAGTGCTGCTGTCCAACCGTGCAGACCTTTGACGGTCTGGCAGGGCCGATGGCCGGGGGTACACAGGGTATCCCCCGGCCATTGGCAATCGCTGCCCTGCTGGCAGGGGGCTGCTCCGGCCTGTAACCTTTCCGGCACAGATCGCCGCGCTGAAAACCCTGAAATGATTGAATTTTAAATATACCGATTATGAAAAAAATGCGATTCTTTTTGTGCGTAGTCCTGTCGGCCGCGGCGCTTTGGTCGTGCGGCGGCGACGGTGACGGCGAGCCCGGGCCCGAACCTCCCGTGCCGCCCGTCGTGGATCCCAATGCCGTCGAGGTCGTCAACAGCGGCTTCGAAAAGGGGCTCGAAGGCTGGACGCGCGTCGATTTCCACAACGGCGGCAAGGTGACGGTCGAGGTGGTCGAGGGTGCCGGCGTCAACGACAGCCGCTGCATCAAGATCCAGCAGTTCCCCGAGAACGGCCGTTGCGGCGTGGGCATCAAACAGAAGCTTACGGGGCTGGAACCCGACCAGATGTACCGCATGTATGCCAAGGTCAAATATTCGGACATTCCGCAGGACGAGGGGCGCGGCGCCATCCTGTTCGACATGTCCCAGAAGCAGTTCTGGGGCGCCTCGAAATTCCTCTACGGCACCAACCTCAGGAACTGGACGTCGCTCCATTTCGACTTCCTTTCGCAGGACGACGGGACTGCCGAGATCGTCTGCTCGCTGGGGTTCCGTTACGGCGGGACGACCAACGGCGGCTATTCGACCGGCACGGCCTACTTCGACAACGTGAGCGTGGTGAAGGTCACCGACGAACTTTTCATGCAGGAAGGCGAGCATATCCGCCTCTTCGTCGAACCCTCGCAGGTCTACGCCTCGGCGTCGCAGATCACCGAGTGGATCGCCAACCTGGACAGGATGTACGAGTCGTATGCCGACCTGGTGGGGGCGACCCCGCACGAGGGGCGCAAGCTGGCGATCCTTTCGTCGCGCGGGCTCGAAAGCGGTTATTGGGCGCTGGCGGGCTATCCCATCCTGTGGAGCAGCAACTATTCGGCCGTCACCTCGACCTTCGAGGAGCTGGCGCAGCACGGCACCTGGAGCTTCGGCCTGATGCACGAACTGGGGCACGTCTTCAACCTGGGCAATTCGAGCTGGAACTGGAACGACGAGATGTTCGCCAATTTCCGGATGCAGTACGGCCTGGAACAGAACCAGGGCAAGGTCTGGATGGACGAACGGGTCTACACCGGGCGCGAGATTCTCGACATGTACAAGAAGGATTACGACAATACGGTCTACACGCAGGTCAACGACAACGGCATCCATTACATGCTCGGTCGTCTGGCCGGCCCGGGCGGCATCGGCTGGGAACCTTTCAAGGCCGCTTTCCGCGAACTGACGACCACGGGCGGCGCGCCCTCGGGTAAATACGACAAGTTCGAATACCTGCTTTCGCTGCTTTCCAAGCACGCTACCCGGCTGACCGGGCGCGACGTGGATGTCAGAGCGCAGTATTTCACCGAGGCCGAGCTGGCTTCGATCCGCAAACAGTTGCAATAATAACCGCCGTATCCCGTCGCGGGGCGATGCGTCGCCTCTGCCGGGCGGCAATTAATACCCAATGCGAAAATGAAGAGAGTGGTATTTCTACTCGCCGCCGTCGCAGCGTGCGTGCTGTGTCTGTGCGCCTTCGGCTCGAAGGTCAAGGTCTTCTCCGACAATTTCGACCGGCCCGAAAGGTTCGCGCGCTACTGGAACCATAACGCCGGGGAGGTGCCCGGCACGGTCGAATACCTGCCCGAAGGCGGTGCCGACGGCAGCGGATGCGTGAAGATCGCCAGCGCCGAAAAGACCGCCCTGGCCATCAAACACAAACTTACGGGGCTGCATCCCGGCAAGCTCTACCGCCTGAGTGCGCTGATGAAGTGCGACAGCGTGCAGGACGGCCGCGGCGCCGTGCTCTACCTCGACCCCGAGGGACTGGAACAGTCGTGGAATGCCTCGGAGTTCGCCTACGGCACCAACGACTGGACGGAAGTGTATCTGGATTTCGTGCCCGACCGGCAGGGCGAAGCCGTCGTCTGCTGCGGCCTGGGATTCCCCTGGGGCACCTACAACGGAGGCAAGGCCTCGGGGACGGTATGGTACGACAACGTGAAGGTCACGCCGGCGCCCGAGGAGGCCCTCTATACCCGCGAGGGCGAACACATCGTGCTGAAACTCGACCGCGACAAGGTGACCGTCTCCGATGCCGACATCGACGCCTGGCTCTCGAAGCTCGACCGCACGTACGAGGCTTACCGCGACCTGGTGGGCGACGTGCCCTTCGACGGGCGCAAAATCATGATCCTCAACACGCCGGGCATCGAACCCGGTTACTGGGCGCTGGCCGGCAACCCGATCCTGTGGAACAGCCACGTCGCCGTGTCGAAGCTGCTCGACCGCACGGTCGAGTTCGGCGACTGGGGCTTCGGCATCATCCACGAGATCGGCCATGTCTTCTCGCAGGGAAACATTTCGGGTACGGGACGCTGGAACTGGAACGACGAGATTTTCGCCAATTTCCGCATGTCCTATGCCCTCGAAGCGTGCGACGGTACGATGTCGCAGCGCGACATCTGCTACCGGGGTGCCGATGTAATCAACTACTACAAGATTTTCTACGACGAAACCATCGGCGCCGGCATCCCCAAGAACAACGGCGATGCCCTGCATTACACCTTCCTGCGCATCAAGGAGCGTTACGGGTGGGACGTCTACAAAAAGGCGTTCCGCGAACTCTACGCGCTCGGCGACTCGGGGCAGGAAGGGCTCGAGACGCCCTACGACAAATTCCTCTTCTTCCTCTCCTACGTTTCGAAGGCCGCGGGCGAAGATGTCGTGGCGGCGACCTATACGCCCGGGGAACTGGCCCTGATCGAGGAATCGCTTAGAAACTGATGCCGATGAATACCTTGCGAACAGCCCTCCTGGCCCTGGTCGTGGCCGCCGCGTTCCGCGCTGCCGCACAACCGGTCTATACCTTCCGCGTCAAGGTCGGTATCGACCGCGAATCGGTCGATTCGCTGGGCGGGCGCGACCGGGTCGTGCAACTGACCGAAGATATGTTCCGGCGCGTCAACCGTGCTTTCAACTACGGGGCGCAGTTGCATGCGGTCTACGATTTCGTGGTGGATTGGGACGCCTTCTACATCTACGACGGCGTGTCGGCCGACCAGATCCGCAAGCCCCATCCCGACCACGATTATCTGGTGGTGATGGACGGTTACAAATCCGATCCCCGCGAGACGGGCGGCGGCTGGTACGGCGACGGGATTCAGGCCATCTACCATTCGCGCACGCACAACGACCGTTTCAACAGCCCGTTCGAAAAGAACGCCATCGACGGCATCATCCACGAGTTCGGCCATGCGCGGGGCGTCCCCGACATCTATGCCATGAAGGTCGACGCGGATAAGAACCCCGTCAACGGACAGGCGTTTTCCGGCGTGCGGTGCATCATGAATTATCCCTATGGCGAGGAGCTCTGGAGCGACTATGCCGTCCGCATGATCGACCATGCCGCCGACCGCAATGTCGACATCGACGACCTGGTGGCGGGCGTGTTGCCCGACCGTATCCGGGTCGAGGTGGCGGATGCCGACGCAAGCCCGGCCAAAGGGGCTGTCGTGCGGTTCTATCCCGTGCGGTGGTACACCTATACGGTGACCGCCGAGCCGCAGGCCGGGGCCGCGACCGACCGCCGCGGACGCTGTACGGTTCCCGTTGCGCGAATTTTCGAACCCGAGGAGGAGTTCGGCGTGCGCTATTGCAACTGCCTGGTCGAGGCGGAATACGACGGCGTGA